>ERZ500991.42-NODE-42-length-65646-cov-5.817353_pt1 | contig 65646 bp, 54 predicted proteins | sample MGYA00248823_ERZ500991 | MGnify/ENA primary metagenome ERZ500991 (study PRJEB25958, sample SAMN03398537) | human skin metagenome | study: EMG produced TPA metagenomics assembly of the Human Skin Microbiome Metagenome (human skin metagenome) data set. | reverse complement strand
TCCACTCCACAAAATTCTTCAATAGCTGCAACCCTGCGGTATGGCTTTTTTCGGGGTGAAACTGGGTCGCAAACAAATTATCTTTAATCACGCTGGCACAAAACTCGACGCCATAATCACAGGTTGCCGCCACAATCGAAATATCAGACGGCACACAATAAAAACTATGCACAAAATAAAAATGGGTATTGTCTTCAATCCCTTGCCATAGCGGATGCGCCAAATCCATATGGGTAATAGTATTCCAGCCCATATGCGGCACTTTAATGCGTTCGTTTTTGTCATCTAGCCAATGATCATCAAAGCGTTTGACGTCACCACCCAGTACCCCTAGACAGTCTACCCCGTCATTTTCTTCTGAGCGCTCAAACAACGCCTGCATCCCGACACAAATCGCCATCACAGGCTTATTAAATACAGCCGTTTTGACAGCATCAGCAATACCTGCTGCCTGCATCTCTGCCATACAGTCGCGCATTGCCCCTACGCCAGGGAAGACGATTTTGTCTGCTGCCGCAATCACCGCAGGGTCACGCGTGATCGACACATCAGCGCCCACTGCCGTCAAGGCTTTACCCGCCGAATGTAAATTACCCATGCCATAATCTAACAATGCAACCTTTGTCATCTGTTATCCTGTTGTCAAAAAAAGCCCAAAACTGCGATTAAACGCTGATATCACTTGGCGCTCATCATCGTCAATTACCAAAGAAGTTTTGAAAAATGCCAAAATAGCCATTATATTAATATCATCACATTGCTGCGCGAATAGCATTATTCGCAAAATTGTAAGGACAATAATAATGGCAGAAAAAAACTATTATGACATTTTAGGCGTCGATAAAAAAGCCAGTGAAGCAGATATTAAAAAAGCCTATCGCAAACTGGTGCGACAATATCACCCTGATATCAACGACTCACCCGATGCCGACGCCAAAATGGGTGAAATCAATAACGCCTATGAAACGCTCAAGGACGCTGAAAAACGCGCCCAATACGACCTGATGCTCGACAACCCTTATATGGGTCAAGGCTTTGGCGGTATGGGGGGCGGCATGGGCGGCGGTCAGGGCTTTAATGCCAATATGAGCCAAGCGGATTTGGATGAAATCCTCCGTCAGTTTGGTGGTGCCGGTGGGTTTGGCGGTCGTCAATCGCAAGGCGGAGGTGCGGGTGGCTTTAGATTTGATGATATTTTCTCAACATTTGGAGGCGGGGCAGGCGGGTTTTCAGACGGATTTGGTGGCAGACAGTCGCAACGCTCGACCAAAGGCGACGATCAGCACGCCGAGTTATCAATTGATTTGAAAGCCACTTATGAAGGCGATACCCGTAAAATCAGCCTAAATTTACCCGTACAAACCGCGACAGGGCTGGATTATCAAACCAAAACCATTGAAGTCAAAATCCCCAAAGGTATTGCCGAAGGGCAACAAATTCGCTTGGCAAAACAAGGCAATCCAAGCCCGTATGGCGGTGATAATGGCGATTTGTACCTAAAAATTAAATTTAATCACCCAGACAATATCCGTGTAGAAGGCAAAGACGTGTTCCAAACGGTAGACGTTGCGCCTTGGGAAGCAGCCATGGGCGGTCAAATCACGGTCAACACGCCTGCTGGCAAGGTCAATGTCAATGTCCCAAAAAATAGCCGTACTGGTACCAACCTGCGCCTTAAAGGTAAAGGTATCCCAGCCAAAGAAGCCGGTGATTTATATTTAAGTTTAAATATCGTGTTGCCAAAAATCGATACAGACGCAGATATCCAAGCGTTTGAAGCGTTCAAATCGGCATTTGCCTCATTTGCGCCAACGCGCTAATCTATTGATAACTAAGCAATAAAATAGGCAGTACAATAAAAAAAATGACAAACAAGCACCAAACATAACTATAGAGACACAACAGGAGTGCAACATGGCTCAAACCACCAATACGGATTTATCATTACGGTTAACCTTAGATGATTTGATTATGGCGAGTAGTTGGGATAAAAGCTGGGTATTAGCGCTAATGGATGAAGATATTATTTATGCTGAAACACCTGCTATCGACAGCCAGCCCTATTTTAATAGCGCACAATTGACAACAGTGCGCCTTGCCTCACGCCTACGCCGCGATTTTGATGCCAGTCCACAAGCGATTGGCTTGATACTATCGCTGCTTGATGAGCTAAGACCGCTTCGACAGTTACAGCGGCAAATCACGCTCACGCGAATGGTTCATGATGTGGATGACAGCTAGCAAACATCAAGTTAACCAACATCAATTTGGGTGAATTTAATGCTAAAAAAGGGCAGGTTATTGCGCGATAATCCGCCCTTTTTGTCTGCTACAGCAAACGATTATTGGGCATAACCGTGGTTACGAAGCCAATTTTGTAGAAGTTGAATTTCGGCTTGTTGGGTATCGATTAGGGTATTGGTAAGGCTACGCACTTTGTCATCGTTACCATATTTGGCAACCACTTGTGAGAACGCAATCGCGCCTTTATGATGAATCAGCACGGTTTGGGCAAACGCTTGGTCGGCATTTTTAGTCATGACCGTGTCCACCATTTCTTGCTGCATATCATCGATAATGCTATCGATTTCTTGCTGGGCTGCCACACTATCTGCCATCGGCTGATTAGGGTCCGCGGTGTTTTGAATCAGTTGCATGGCAAGCCAATTCTGTAATATTTGTGATTCATTTTGGCGTGAGCTGATAATGTCTCGGGCTAAACCTAGCAGTTCAGGGTTTTTGCCGTATCGCTGCTCAATACTGGCAAGTGCGATGGTTTCATCAAAATGACTCAGCATAGCTTTGACAAAAATCATATCAGGCGAGATGGGTATATAGTCAAATTGATTGAGGGCAGTTGGGTCACTCGCTGCAGCCGCATCTATGCTTGGCTGCTTGATGACAGTAAAATACGCTTCTTGATAGTCGTTGATGGTACTTGATGCCGGCATCACGTAGCCTTGCGCCAATTGACTGACGGTAAGCATGTTGTTATTGATTGCCTGGGTGTCTAATACCTGGGGCAATGGTTTATCATCAAATTCTTGGGGCGCGCTCACGGTGGCAGCGGTAGGGGGTGCTGGCTGCTGAGAATCAGATTGCTCACAACCAATCATGCTGATAACTGCGATGACAAGCAAGATTGATGGTGCGGTGTTGGCCATGTATCGGCTCCCATGCCTTAATTTTATACGGTGTGTTTTGAAATGGTAATTGTAAGCATTAACTGTAAGCGTTGACTGTCAGCATTGATTATCAGTCTTAGGCAAGAGTATAAAGTAGGGCAAGTACAGTGACTATATCAATTGTGTCATGGCAGCTTGCTTATCATTTGCTAACTGCCGCTTGTGCTAACTGTCGATTGTGCTAGCTGTCGCTTGCAGGCAATATCCCCGCCAAGGTAAAAAATGCGCGATAAGCGGCTACTTTTTTCTCCAAGCTTTGCGGGTAAGCGCGCGAGGTCGATGGCAACCGATAAATACCAAATGTTCGCCCAAAAGCGTTAACTTCAAGAAACTGATTGGTTTTTGGCAGTTTATAGGGTGTTTGGCTGGGATCAAAATAGGGTGACGCGGGGTCGCTAATACTTTGGTTCACCAGCGCTATCAGCACTTCTGTGGCTTTGCCACCGGTGGTGTAAATCCACTTGACCTGCTCAAGCTGTGCCAAAACTTTACCCAAATCAACCGTCGCAACCACGGTCAAATGTTCGTCAGCCGCATTGCCTTTTTCGCGGATGACATGAGTGACTGAAGGACATTCACCGATGTTATAAGCCTGTAAAAATGCTTTAATTTTTTCGGCATCAAAGCGTTTTTCGTCACCGACTCGAAAATAATCGATATCATCAAAAAACACCTTGCCCATGATACGCCACATATCGTTATAAAAATTGGGATAATGAAATGCCATGCACCATTTATCAGGTGTGGGCGGCATTGTACCCATCATCAAGACTTTGGTATCAGCAAAAAAGAAGTTACCAAACGGATGGGCTTCGACACGCGGGTCAGTCAATAAATCAGCAGACATATCAGTTTTTATTTCTAATTAAATACACGCCAAGCGCGGCACTGGCAATAATCGGTAACAGCACCATAAAAAACGGTGAAAATCCCGTGCTTAGACTGACAAAACCGACCAAATCTTGCAGATAACTAAATACCAAGCCAAAGAGCAGAGCAATCACAATGCGATAGCCCAAGCTTTGGTTACGCAAGGAGCCAAATACAAATGAACAAGCAACCAATACTAGCGATAACATGGCAAAAGGCGCCAATAGCTTTTTCCAAAAGGCAACTTCATGCTCAAGCGAGCGGCGTTTGTCTTTGGCTAAGAGCTGTTGGTGCTGCCATAATTCGGTCACTGACATGTTATCAGGGCTGCGTGTTAACAGATAAATCGCTGACGGCTCAATGGGTAATTGCAGCGTCATAGTCGGGATGGTAGTTAACTGACTGTGTCCATCGGCGGCGATGGTCAATTGTTTGATTTGTTGCAGCTGCCAGCCCGATGTCTTATCGGCGGTATTTTGACTGACAAAGCTGCCGGTATCGGCCTGCAGCACTTGCTGGATATGGGCAGTGTCGTCTAGCTGCCAAACTTTGATATTTTTGAGCTCGCCTTTGGTATTGGCATAGTCAATATTGATGATGCGGTTGGCTTGTTTGTCCCAATAACCGTTGATGGCACTTGATAGCAAAGGTTTGTCATGTTTGACTTGGTGCGCTAACTGATTGCTAGTTGGCACTACATACTGGCCAAGTAATAGCCCAATAATGACAAAAAGAATCGCTGGTTGCATCACCCAACCGACTATTTTAAAGCGGCTGATGCCTGCTGCTTGAATCACCGTCAACTCACTGGTGTTGGCAAGCAAGCCTAGCCCTACCACTGCGCCTAATAGTGTGCCAAATGGCATATAGTCGAGTAAATCACGGGGTGCACTATAGGCAATAAAACGCAAGGCATCTAAATAATTGTAATGGTCATTGAGATCCTGCAACTCTGCCAGATAATCAAAGACGGCTTTAAGTAGCCAAAGACCAATGATAGCCCCTGTCATGGCAAAAAGCGCTTGTTTTTTAACGTAACGAGATAAAATCATGGCTGACCGCCTGCGGACAACTGACGGCTGTGGCGACGATAGCGGACACGATGTACCACGCGGCTTTGCCAATTTAACAACAATGCAAATGCGATAAAACCAACGATTAGCCAAATATACGCGTACTCACTAATGCGCTCTTTACCAATGGCAGTGCGTAGCGAAATGATACTAATCGCACAGCTAGCAAATATGAGCACTGAAGGTAACAGACGAAGCCAGCGTCCTTGACGGGGGCGTACTTGTGCAAGCGGGGTAGCAAGCATCGCCGCAATGATAATCAGCCACGGCATGGTAAAGCGATAGCCCAGCTCGGCTTTGACTTCGGGTTTTTGGGTATTGGCGAGCAGTTTGGCAGTGGTTTGGGTTTCAACATTGGTTTCGGTAATTTTTTCGCTGGCAGGTTTTTCTAGGGTAATGCGATATTTTTCAAAACTGGCTTGGTTGTATTTGGCGTTGTTGGTGCCAAGCTCATAGCGACGACCCTGAAACAAATCTAGCTGCATTGAGCTATCCGTGTCTTTACTGGGTACTTGATAGGCGCGCGTGGCGGTGATGATAACATCGTTTTTGGCGATTTTGCCGCTTTTATCGGTTTGCTGCTGCACCACGTATAGATTTTTGAGTTCACGTTTTTCTTTATCAAACTCATCGACATACAGGTGATAGTTGCCACTGCTGATAAAGGTTTTTGGACGCACTAAATCAAGCAAACTACCGAGCGACTGGGTTTGCCAAATCTGCTTACTGTTAGACAGTCCCCATGGTTTTGCCAAAAGACTAATTCCCATTTGAAATATAAATAACCCAGTAATCAGCGGAATCATCAAACGCGTCAGACGACCGCGACTGATACCACTGGCAAACAGGACGCTCATCTCCTGATCCACGTACATACGACCGAGCACGAGCATCAGTGCGATAAAAAATGACAGCGGTAAAATTAGCTCAAGAAAGGTTGGAATGTTATAGCCAATAATGGCAAATAGCAAACCCACATCCAGCCTGCCTTCTGCAGCGATACCAAAATAGCGTATTAAGCGACCGCCAAGCATCAGCGCCATCAGAAATAACAGCACAATCGCAGTATTAGCGGCGACTTGTTGCGTCATATAGCGTCGTAATATCACAAGTAACCACCTAATATTACTCAAAAATTAATCAATTCAAACAGCTAGGGAAGTAAATGCCAATATTGTACGACATCATACCATTCGGCGCATCTGTTAATCGGCTATTTTAGCGCGTCACCGACAGATTATGAATATGAATACTGTAAGGTAACATTTCACAATGACTTTTCACCAGCACTTTTTACAGCGGCTTTATCAAAGCCACTTTTTACAAAGACTTTTCACAACCGCATTTTACCCTACACAATGACGCCTGCTATCCCATCGCCCAGTGATAACCCAATGCTATAACCCAAATACGATAATAGGTATGCTATGATAATAGTTATTTCTTGATGACAATAATTAAGGAGCTTAAATGAGTTTGACATTGACACTAGCGACCGCGCTTAAAAAAACGGTCAAGAATAGCTATCACGTGGTATTGGTAGATGACAATAGCCAAACTATGGGGCAACTAACGAGCGAACTACAAACCGCTGTCAGTCGCTTGATTGAAGCGAGTCGTTTTAAGGGTAAGCTTGCCGACACCGCAATCAGTTATGGCACAGACAACAATACGGGACTGTTATTGGTTGGCGTGGGCAGTCAAGACAAATTAAACGGCGGTAGCCTGCAAAAAATTGCCAAAGCGATTTATGCAAGTTTGAGCCGTCTTACCAAATCTGCGGTGATTAGTTTAGGCGATAGTATGGATGAAGTGAGTTTTGGTCAGTTTGCATTAGCCCTGTTGAATCAAAGCTATACCTTTGATATTTATAAATCGCAAAAAGCGGATAAACCGACGCTAAAAGACGTGACCTTATTGGTCAGCGCAGACAACCAAGCCGCGTTTGACGCCCTGCTACAGCTGCAACAGGCGACTGCGCAAGGTCAATCACTCACCAAAGATTTGGCAAATCAGCCACCGAATGTGTGTTTCCCTGCCTATCTTGCAGAGCAAGCGCAAAGCTTGGCCAATCAATACCCAGAGCTATTGACGGTCAAGGTATTGGGTGAAAAAGACATGCAGCAATTAGGGATGAACTGCTTTTTGGCAGTCGCTCGCGGCTCCGCGCATGAAGCTAAGCTAGTATTACTTGAGTACAATGGCAAAGCCGCCAAAAAAGACAAAAACAGCAAAACCAAAGGCAAAAAATCAAGCCTAGAGCAACCGATTGTACTGGTGGGTAAAGGCATCACCTTTGACAGTGGTGGTATCTCACTCAAACCAGGTCTGGGCATGGGTGAGATGAAATACGACATGGGCGGTGCAGCGGCAGTCATGGGCATGATTAAAGCGCTATGTGAAGCGCGTCTACCGCTGCAAGTCGTTGGCGCACTCGCTTGTGCGGAGAATATGCCATCAGGAACAGCGACTCGCCCTGGTGATATCGTCACCGCCATGAATGGTAAAACCGTGGAAATCCTCAATACGGATGCCGAAGGTCGTTTGGTACTGTGTGACACCTTGGTATATGTACAGCGCTATCAGCCAAAAGTGATTATCGACATGGCAACCTTGACTGGGGCGTGTATCGTGGCGCTGGGTTATGTGCGCTCAGGTCTATACAGTAACAATGAAGATGTGATTTTTGAGCTTGAACAAGCTAGCGAATCAGCGTATGACCGTGTTTGGCACATGCCACTGGATGATGACTACCAAGAGCAGCTTAAATCCAACATGGCAGATATGCAAAACATTGGCGGTATGCCAGCAGGGTCAGTCACAGCGGCGTGTTTTTTATCGAAGTTTGTTGAAGATATTCCTTGGGCGCACTTGGATATTGCAGGGACAGCGTGGCAGTCGGGCAAAGAGCCAACCGCAACGGGTCGTCCAGTACCGCTATTGATGCATTATCTTTATCGCCAAGCTGCCCAAGATGCAGTCTAGGTGATAGGACGCTGACCACCCCATGATGGCATCACAAATTAGTTTTTATATTTTATCCCCGCAAAAAAAACAGCTGGCGTTCGTCTGCCAGCTGATTTCAACCGTGCTAGCCAAAAGCGAGGATAGCATTATTGTGGTGGCAGCGTCCGAGCTATTACCCTCACTTGATGACCGATTATGGTCATTGAGTGATGTGGCGTTTATTCCCCACCAAATTATCCAGCAACTTGATGCCTTTTATCACCAAAAACTCCCTGCCAGTGTGGTACTTACCGATAATATCGAACTTGTCACCCAATTTGATGGCGTCGTCATCAATCTCACCAACGAAGCAATTGTAGATACCCAAGCTAGCCGCCTGCTAGAAGTCATCGACGCCGCCCCCGAACAGGTTGAAAGCGGTCGTCAAAAATACCGCGTTTATCAAGCACAATTACAAGCCCTAGCAACCAGCAGCCAGGCTACCATCCAAGTTTTTCAAATCCGATAACTTCTCTACCCAACACTTTGATAGCTTTAAATTAACAAGTTGACGATTTTAAAAATCATTTATGCAAATTGTTAAAAAATGTTAATATATCAGCCATTTTTGCGGTGAAATATTAAGAGGTTATTATGTTAAAGCTTATCCAAGCGTATCAGCGCGTGGGGTTGGTGCCTTTGATTGTGATAGGGCTGATACTCGGTATCTTAGTCGGTTCATTAGCCAATCCGACTATCATCGGCGGTTTATCCATGAGTGTGGCGCAAACCATCTCAATTTTGGGTGCGTTGTTTGTCGGTGCGTTAAAAGCGATTGCACCGTTGTTGGTGTTTATCTTAATCATTGCCGCTATCAGTCAGCATAAATCAGGCACTCAGGTCAATGTCCGCTCAACCTTGGTGCTGTATATGGCAGGTACGTTCTTGGCAGCTTTGACGGCCGTCGTGGCAAGTTTTTTATTCCCAACCGAATTGATTTTAAAAGCCGGTGAAGTCAGTCAGACGCCACCGTCATCCTTAGCAGAAGTGATAAAAGCACTATTGACCAACATGGTGGAAAATCCTGTCAAATCGATCGTCAATGCCAACTACATGGGCGTGCTTTCTTGGGCGGCGATTTTGGGTCTTGCCTTGCGCCATGCCTCAGACCATACCAAGCAAATGATTAACGATTTGGCAGAAGCGGTCTCAAGCGTGGTCAAATGGGTAATTTGGTTTGCGCCATTGGGCGTGTTTGGCTTGGTGACACAAACCATCGCTGAAACGGGTCTGTCGGTGTTATTAAGTTATGCCCGTTTGTTAGCGGTGTTGGTCGGCTCTATGGTGTTTATCGCTTTAGTTGTAAACCCATTAATTGTATTTGTCAAAACCCGCAAAAATCCTTATCCACTGGTATTTACCTGTCTTAAAGAAAGTGGCATCACCGCCTTCTTTACTCGCAGTTCAGCCGCCAATATTCCTGTGAATCTAAACCTTGCGCATAAGTTGGGTTTGCATGAAGATACCTATTCAATCACTATTCCGTTAGGTGCCACCATTAATATGGCAGGGGCGGCGATTACCATCAATGTCATGACATTGGCAGCGGCACATACGTTAGGTATTCATGTGGACTTCGGGTCTGCGCTATTGTTAGCGGTGGTGTCTACCTTAGCTGCGGCGGGGGCATCAGGTGTTGCAGGGGGGTCATTGCTATTGATACCATTGGCCTGTAGTTTCTTTAATATTCCTGACACCATTGCCATGCAGGTAGTCGCGATTGGCTTTATTATTGGGGTAGTACAAGACTCGGTTGAGACAGCACTCAACTCATCAACGGACGTGTTATTCACCGCGGCAGCAGATCCCAAATATGCTGCTTATCACCGCTAAAAGTTGCTAAAGATTTTGAGTCATATAACAATAAAAAAGGTATTCAGAGTGTCTTTTTTATTGTCCAAATAATCAATAGACTAATTAGCTAATAATCCACAAAAAAAAGATGCCACGCAGGCATCTTTTTTTATAAAAATCGTTTAACAATTAGCGATTATGGGTTTACTACAACGGGTACAGTTTGTACGTCAACAGGTACAGTTGTCGTTGTTGAGGCAATCGCTGTATTGTCATCAACCGGTTGCACGGTGACCGATTGAACCGCAGGACCTGTTTGGGTAACTTGCGCTACTGGTACCACCCAGGATTTGATTGGGCATTTCTAGGCGCGACTGGCGCAACAGATTTGTTGCTGCTTTCGTCGATTTTTAGGTCAGCTGGGATATCAATGTTTACTTCGCTCGTTCTTTTAGTCGCTTTGGTGCCTTTTTTAGCCGTGGCTGAAGCTTTTGCGCTGTGCTTATTTTTTGATGCTTTTGTTGATTTTTGAGTGGTGGCTTTTTGTGGTTTTGCTTTTGCCGTGGCTACATTTTTGTGTGTGGTCGTCGATTTGGTCGTAGTCGTTACTTTGGTCGCTGCTTGGGCACTCACGGTAAGACCTGTTGCTATGACTAATGCAGTAAGTGTTGTGGCTAACTTTTTCATAATTTTTTCCTCATTGTTGATTGCTATACTTGTGTCTATAGTTATTCTATAGTTATATAGGTAGTTAGTATAATTCCCAAATATGACAGTATTATAAAGAGAATCACTGTTAAGGGAATACTAAAAGCCTAGATGCCATTATAAAACAATCATCGGCCGCAACAATGTAAGGATTAGGGACAAAATGTTGAGAATACGTAAACAAATCCTAATGCCATTAAGGAAGTCATTCGGTGGCGTTAACAATCAGTGAGATTGTCAATGCAAGCTACAGCTACATTAACACAGCATTGCAATACTTACTAATGCTTACCAGAAGCATGAACATCATTAACCATGCATGGTTTTTTTTGCACTTTGTTATACACAGGCTATGAGAAAGCCACAAACCTTACAAAAGTGCTCGTTACAACGCTATAGAATTATTTTAATATGTACTCATGCAATAAAGCATAGGTTAACAGGCTTTAACTAAAACTAAAATGTAAAGTGTTAAAGTATCTAAATGCAAAATGTCTAACTGCAGCGCATGACATTTAAAACAATAAAAAAAAGGAGAGTTATCATGTTTCGTTGGGCTATTATTTTTGCGGTAATCGCACTCATTGCGAGTTTCTTAGGTTTTGGTGGTGTCGCAGGTCTATCAGCAAACTTGGCATATGTATTCTTGGCAGTGGCGGTGATTTTATTCATTGTCGCCTTTATTAGCCGAAAAGTTTAAATCCGACGTTGCAAAATCGCAAAGTTTTACAACGTTTTAATAAGTTAAGATAGGTCGATTTAACTGGGTATGGTTTTATCGAATACGCTTAAAATAACCTTTTAATAGATAAAAACACGTTTGTTTGATGCAATGTGTTAAAAATTAAAAGGTTATTTTTTTTTATCAGAATTTTCATTCAAATATAGCTTTGCCTCGTACGCCAGCAATGCCAGTAAGGCAACCAAAAATGGCATGATGTAATACAGTAATCTAAAAATCAATAATACTGCCAGCATCTGCGTCCGATCGACTTTGGGCAAAGCCGTAATCATAACCACTTCAAACACCCCCAGACCGCCAGGGACATGACTTAAAATACCGATTGCCATTGATTGAATAAACGCAGAAAAGGTCGCCCAATAGCTGATATGCTCAGAAGGCGGCAACAGTAAGTACAGTACCAACGCCACGGTACTTAAATCTAAAATGGCAATCGCAATCTGTTGCAGCACAATTTTGGCGGGCGGTAAGTCAAAGCGCCAACCGCGAATCACCACATGTTTGCCTTGCCTGCCAGCATACACAATAATCGCAGCAATCATACTTAACATGGTGATGCCAAGCACCCGTACATAAAAAGTATGCTCAAAGATGCCAAGCGATTTATCCAGTTCAGATAATAGTTGAATGGTAATCTCAGGATGGCTAGTCAAAGACGCCCCAATCAACGTGGTAATGCCAAAGGTAAACGCCATCGACACCATCCAGACGATGTTGGCAATTTCATTATGAGTCAGATTAAAACGGCGATAGTTACGATAACGGATACCACTCGCGGTGACAAGATTGAGTCCAATGGTGTGACTAATGGCATAAGCGGTAAAAGAGGTGAGGGCGACATGGCGGTAATCAAGTTTTTTGCCGATTTGGCGGAGCGCAATAAAATCATAAATGGTGAGTACTAAATAACCAAAAGCCACCACGATGGCGGCGATAAAAAGATGGAAGGTAGGAATATGCGCGATAGCGTCTAGAACGTCTTGATAGTGCACAGTTTTGGTCAAATGATAAAGCGCACGAATTGCCATAAAGAAAATCAATACCGTAATCGCTGTTAATGCAAGTCGCCAAACCTGCTTAAACCAAGAGCTATTCATGCATTCAACCTAATATTTTTTAGTAGACATTACAATCATTTAATCGTCAACATTACTTTCATTATCTTCAAACAATGTTAAATTCAGCTCGTCATCTTGCGCAGTAGGGGTTTGGTGCGCCAAACGCTGAGCACGCAGTCGTTTGAGTCTTCGAATAGTCAATAACTTAAGTACTTGCCGCTTTTGCGAGTCATTCATCATTAGCCAAAGGTCACGCTCGGTACGATTGCGCAAACAGCCTTTACAATACCCCTGTTTATCTAGCTCGCAGACTTGAATACAAGGACTGGCAATCTCAAATAACTCTTGCTGCTCCATCGCGGTGATAACTCCTGACGACGCCATGCAAATGGACGAGTAATCCACCTATGCAGAGATAGGGTTAACTGGGCGGAAAATCAAATAATAGCGGCAAAAACGTACCATCAACTACGGCTATCTAACTAACACGACAAATTTTAACGTGTTGAAACCTGGCATCATGGCTATTTTAGCCAAGCAATGCTAAGATTAAATGTTGGCCAAATCAACCACAGTCGATATGATAATTTACTATAATTAAAAAATAGCGAGAAAACCATGCAAATTGTGTATATTCACGGACTTGATAGCAATCCAAACGCCGAAAAAGCGCAAAAACTCAAAGATTTTTGTGCCAAAAATTTCCCACAAATCAAGGTTGTTGCGCCCGACTTGAATCGTTCACCCAATGAGTCGATTGCTTTAATCCAAGAAATTATTGCCAAAGACCCCAATACAGGTTTGGTCGGTAGTTCGCTCGGGGGATTTTATGGCAATATTTTGGCAAATTTGACAGGTAAAAAAACGGTATTGCTCAATCCAAGTGTGCACAGTGGCACAAGTCTCAAGCGTTTTTTTGGGGAAGATTTTGACAGTTTGCCCGATGACTATGTTGGTCACGTGACCCCCGATGGCTGGCATATTAGCAAAAAAGATATTGAGTGGCTGGTAGCAAATCGCCCCGAACAATCGCTCAATCCGCAGAATTTATTGGTAATTTTGAAAAAAGGCGATGAGTTGCTCAATTTCCAAGATGCGGTCAATTATTTTAGTCAAAGCGCTTTGGAAAAAAGCAATGCCCAAAGCCATATCATTGTGGAAGAGGGTGGCGACCATGTGATGAGTGATTTTGAAACCAAACTACCGCAAATTATACTGTTCTTGTTTGGCTTGCCGTTGATTAAATAAAAAATGTTGGTCAAAAGTTCAAGCATTAACCTAGAAAATGGGTTTGCGTCATATCACTAGCTATATCTACTATTTGTATTTGTTATGAATCATTTAAAATTTTAAAAAATTAAGGTTGTTATGAGTAGTTACACATCCACATCACTTGAAGTATTAGAAGGTCTTGACCCGGTACGCCGTCGTCCTGGTATGTACACTGACACCACCCGCCCCAACCACTTGGCACAAGAAGTCATCGACAATTCGGTGGACGAAGCGCTTGCAGGTCACGCCAAAAACATTACTGTCATTCTACACACCGACGGCTCTCTGTCAGTCGAAGATGACGGACGTGGCATGCCGACCGACATTCACCCCGAATTTAAGCAATCGGGCATTGAACTGATTTTGACACGCCTACACGCAGGCGGTAAATTTTCTACCGACAACTACCAAGTCTCAGGCGGTCTGCATGGCGTGGGGATTTCAGTCGTTAATGCCTTGTCGCACAAAGTCGATGTTACTGTGTGGCGAAATGGCGAAGTGTTCACCATGCAATTTGTCGATGGTAATGCCGTTGCTCCGCTGGCGATTGCCCCGTCTTCTAACAAGAAAAAACGCGGTACAGTCGTGCGCTTTTGGGTCAATGAAACATACTTTGACTCGCCAAAATTTAATATCAAACAACTCAAACATCATCTTAAAGCCAAAGCCGTGTTATCGGCAGGGCTGACCATTACTTTTATCAATGAAATTGACGGCGACAAAGACGTTTGGCAATTTACCGATGGGCTATCGCAATATCTCACCGAGCAACTGGTCGAAGAAATCACCCTCCCAGAACAGCCATTCGTGTTTAATTACGACGCCAAAAAAGGCGAGCGAGCAGGTTTAAGTTTTGCCATTTGTTGGCTTAGCGAGGGTGGTACGCCTGTGCAAGAAAGCTACGTCAATCTGATTCCTACAGCACAAGGTGGCACCCACGTCAATGGACTACGCACAGGTATTACTGACGCGTTAAAAGAATTTTGTGAACTGCACAATCTACTGCCGCGCAACGTCAAACTCGCTCCTGAAGATGTGTGGGATGGGGTCAATTATATTTTATCGCTAAAATTCTCCGAACCGCAATTTAGCGGACAGACCAAAGAGCGCCTATCGAGTAGAGAAGCGGCGGGCGTGGTACAAGCCTTTGCCAAAGATGGCTTTAGCTTGTGGCTCAATCAAAACTCGGAGATTGCCAAACAAATCGCTGAATTGGCGATTAATAAAGCAGGCAAACGGCTGAAATCCGCCAAAAAAGTTGAGCGTAAAAAAATCACCCAAGGACCGGCACTGCCAGGCAAATTGGCGGATTGTCGCGGCGATTTGCGAGATGGCGCAGAGCTGTTTTTGGTGGAAGGGGATTCGGCAGGTGGCTCGGCAAAACAAGCCCGTGACCGTCACTTCCAAGCCATTATGCCCCTGCGAGGCAAGATTTTGAACACGTGGGAAGTATCGCCCGATACGGTGCTTGCCAGTGAAGAGATTCATAACATCGCCATTGCCATTGGCGTTGATCCTGATTCGGACGACTTGAGCGAACTGCGTTATGATAAAATCTGTATTTTGGCAGATGCCGATTCGGATGGACTGCATATTGCCACGCTGCTGTGTGCGCTGTTTGTCAAACATTTTAAAGCAGTCGTTGATGCTGGGCATTTGTATGTCGCTATGCCACCGCTATACCGCATTGATATTGGTAAAGATGTGGAGTACGCCCTTGATAATGACGAGCTTGAGCAAATCTTGAAAAAAGTGGCAAAAAACAAAAAGCCGCAAATTACCCGTTTTAAAGGGTTGGGCGAGATGAGTGCCGAACAGCTACGTGAAACCACGATGAATCCTGATACGCGACGTTTGGTGCAGCTAGACCTTGATGACCCAACTGCAACCGATAGCGTGATGGATATGCTGCTTGCCAAAAAACGCGCCAGCGACCGTAAAACATGGCTTGAGCAAAAAGGCGATTTGGCGGAAATTGGGGTTTAATGGCTAGGCAAAAATGATTGACGTTAAGCCTACAATGATAGCGCGTACTTTTGACAGTGCATGGCTATTTGATACGTTTAAACATTATCAAGTAGATAAATCCTATGACGCTTTAGACTTTTCAAAAGAAAATGACGCTCGTGATGCGATTTATCAACTTTCCCCTTCTGCCTAACATCTAACATGGGGCAAATCCGCGAATATGACTAAACTGTTGATTACCCTGCTTTTATTCTTTATCACCGCCATTGCCGAGATTGTCAGTTGTTATCTTGGCTATCTGATGCTCAAACAGCACAAACCGCTTTGGCTCATTGTACCTATGACCATCACGCTCGCCCTGTTCGTATGGCTACTGACCCTTCATCCCACAGCGACAGGGCGAGTGTATGCCGCATATGGTGGCATATATATCGCGACGGCTTTGGTATGGCTAAAATTTGTCGATGGCGTTTCTCTGACGCACTGGGACAGCATTGGCGGTTTGGTAATATTGTTGGGTGCAAGTATTATCATCGTGCAGCCCAAAAGTTTGTTATAAACTCCTCCAATCAACAAATTTGCTAATTTCAGTGAACTAATGTAAACTGAAAATTTTAGCCTAGTATTTTAATTCAATCTAGTATCTCAAAGAGTATATTCATGGATATCAACCAAACGCCAGTAGACCCTAGCCAATTTGGGTCTAACGTGCCGCGCCGTCATGACCCAAAAATCGCCAAACTTGCCGCAAAATACTTACAAATAACAGGTTGGCAAGTGGTCGGTGACGTACCTGATGTCAAACAACTGGTGATGCTCGCTGCCCCGCACACCTCCAATGAAGATGGCTGGAATGCGGTCATGGGCATTTTATCGGTTGGCATTGATTTTAAATTGATGGGTAAAAAAGAGCTGTTTCGTCTCCCGCTCATCGGGTCTTTCTTAAAATGGGGCGGGATGATTTCGATTGATCGTCAGAAAAAAGGTTCGACTTTGCAGGCGGCCATTGAACAATTTAACCAACAAGAGCAGCTTTGGTTAGGGTTGGCACCTGAAGGGACACGCAGTTATACCGAAAAATGGAAAACAGGGTTTTATCATATTGCCGTAGGGGCAGGCGTACCCATTTTACCGATTGCGATGGACTATAACACCAAACAAATGCGCTTTATGCCCTTGTTTTACCCAACAGGCGACTATGACGCCGATTTACCCAAAATTTTAGAAAACTATCGCGGCGTTTTGGGTAAGCATTTTGAAAAAATGTCACAGCCGTTGCAAGATTTGCATGGCTAACTGTCTTAGCTACCCCATAAATTTCTCATGCTGTTTTTATGTTGAGCTACTTTTAGTTAAGGTAGCTTTATGCCAACGGCTTAACAAGCCTGCTGTCACATTCATCCCATTTATCATTAGCGGGCTAATACGGTAAAAAAAGGGTAAAAATGCGCCATGAAAGTCCTTTTGCTGACGATACGGTCAACAAAAGGGTGTAAATATAAACACCGTTTTGCTATCGCCCCTATTTGCCCACAAAAAAACCTAAACCTGACGATGCCATAGGTTTTACAAACTATTTCTGCTATGATAGCTACAATTTTGAGACGATTTTTTAGTAGTTATTAGACCTTAATTGGACATATCAGATAGGAAATTTTATGAGCAATAATACAGTTCCCGTATTGGCAGCAGTTGTGTTAGGTGCTTTGGCATTATCACCCGTTTTTATCAAAAGTTTTGGCAACGACCCACAAGTAGCCGCCATCGGTAGCCGTCAGTTGGCGGGTAATTCAGCCGCTATCAATGCCCAAAGCAGTGAAGTGGCAAAAGTAGGTTATAGCCTAGGTTATATGATGGGTCAAAACGTCAAAAAAGACGCCAAAGACCTCAATCCTGCTGATATCAATCAAGGTATCAATGACGGTTTTAATGGTAAAGAATCGACCATGACCCGTGAAGAAATGATTAAAGCGGTACAAACCTATGAGCAAACCCAAATGCAAAAACGCCTACAAGACAACCAAGCCAAAGGCGAGGCTTTCCTAGCGCAAAACGCTAAAAAAGCAGGGGTCAAAACTACTGCGTCTGGCTTGCAGTATGAAGTGCTCAAAGAAGGTACCGGCGCGCAGCCAAAAGCCACAGATATCGTAGCGGTACAATATGAAGGTAAATTGCTAGACGGTAAAGTGTTTGATAGCACTGCACAGCATGGCGGTCAGCCTGCGGTATTCCCGCTTAACCAAGTTATCCCAGGTTGGACTGAAGGCTTACAATTGATGAAAGAAGGCGGCAAATATCGCTTCTACATTCCATCAAAACTTGCTTACGGTGAGCAAGGCGCCCCCCAAGGTGGTATTGAGCCAAATAGTGTGCTCATCTTTGATGTTGATTTGCTAAAAGTCAATCCACCGGCTGATGCCGCACAGCCTGCCGCAGCAGATATCCAAGCCCAATTACAACAACAAATTGAATCCATGCAGTCAGCTTCTCAACCTGCTCAATAGGTGGGGTTGGTATCAGATAGGTGATCTCAATCAGCTGGGCAAGCGCAACTATCGAATTCGCTCGCCCTACTCATCGGCACTATGGCAAAGGAACATCACAATGATTTTAGGATATAAAAAAGTAAGTTTAGTGACTGGCATCGCTACTGGCATGCTATTAGCGGTTACGTCAATCAGTGCAAATGCCGCACCGGCTAGCACTAACGCAAACAAAGTTGCGTCCTCTGTTTATGTACCAAAATCAACAGTAACGGCAACTAGCCCAGCATTGGCACAAGTCGGCTATAGTTTTGGCTATCTGATGGGTGAGAGCAACAAAGACAGTATTGATGATTTAAATCTTGATGCGTTTTTTCAGGGATTTCGAGATGCATACTCAGCGCAGTCGCCCAATCTTGACAAAAAACAAATGCAAAAAGTATTGCTCGACTATCAAAAAAACAAAGAAATTGCCTATGCCAAAGAAGTACAAGCGTTAGCAGCTAGCAATGCGGCAAAAGGCAAACAGTTCTTGCTACAAAACGGCAAAAAATCAGGCGTGATGACTACCGCGTCGGGTCTACAATACCAAGTGCTAACACAAGGGAGAGGCAAATCGCCTAAAGCGACGGACAAAGTCAAAGTCCACTACGAAGGGCGATTGATTGACGGTACCATTTTTGACAGCTCTTATAAACGTGGCGAGCCTGTGACTTTCCCACTCAATCAAGTGATTAAAGGTTGGACAGAAGGGCTACAGTTGATGAAAGAAGGGGGTAAATACCGGCTGTTTATCCCCGCTAATTTGGGGTATGGCGAAGCAGGCAATGCCGATATCGAACCCAATAGCGTGTTGATTTTTGATATTGAGCTGTTACAAGTCAATCCACCTGTGACCCAACCCGTCAAACTTTAAGAAGTTTTCTCCAGTTGGCTATAAAAAAACGCTCATATTCCTATTGAGCGTTTTTTATATGAGGGCTTGAAAAGCGTACCTTTAAAGCACCTTTTTTAATACTTTAGAATTGCGAGTATTGTCATAAAAGGCATAGCGGTCAGCAGGTAGCGATTCAGCAGGGACTTCCATAAACCCCTGCTCGACAAACCAATGCGCGGTGCGAGTAGTCAATACATAGAGTTCGTGGATGCCACGGCTACGCGCTTGTTGCTCTAAGAATGCTATTAAATCTGCGCCACGGCTACCATTGCGATAATCGGGATGGACAGCCACACAAGCCACTTCCGCGGCTTGGTCGTTGAGTGGGTATAAAGCCGCGCAGCCTAATACCATGCCATCACGCTCAATCACGCTAAAGTTTTCGATATCGCTCTCTAAACGCTCACGCGAACGACGGACCAAAATACCTTGTTCTTCGAGTGGCTCTAGCAGTTCAATCAAACCTACCACATCGTCGATATCGGCACGGCGAATTTCTTCATACGGGTCATGGGAGATTAGCGTCCCTGAGCCATCACGGGTAAATAACTCTTCAAGCAGTGCGCCATCTTTGGCATAGGAGATGATATGGGTACGGTGGATACCGTATTGACAAGCATCGCTGGCTGCCCGTAAGAAACGCGCGATTTCTGAGCTTTCAGGAACATCACGTAAGAAGCGTGTCACTTCATGCGGAATCATTTCTTTAAGCAGGTGAGTGCCATCTTTATAGATACCTGTTTGCTCACCCAAGAAAATTAATTTATCCGCTTTTAGGCTAATCGCGGCTTGTAGCGCCACATCTTCAGCCAGCAGGTTAAATACTTCGCCTGTCGCAGAATAGCCCATACTGCCCAAAATCACCACATGGTCATGGATTAAATTGTTGTGGATGGCTTCGGCATCAATCGCGCGCACTTCGCCAGTAAATTGATAATCGATGCCATTACGGATACCGTAAGGGCGGGCGGTGACGAAGTTGCCTGAGATGGCATCAATACGAGAGCCATACATCGGCGAGTTGGCAAGTCCCATCGATAGCTGCGCTTCAATTTGCAGACGAATTGAGCCAACGGCTTTTAGGATATACGGCATGGCTTCTTTTGTGGTGATGCGCACATCATCTGCCATCGGTGTTTCGATATGATTCTCGGCAAGATTGGCATCAATTTGCGGACGCGCACCGTGGACGAGTACGAGCTTAATGCCAAGACTATGCAGCAGCGCAAAATCATGAATCAAATGGCTAAAATTGTCGTGATTGACCGCTTCGCCATTGAACATAATGACAAAGGTCTTGCCACGATGGGTGTTGATATAGGGCGCAAAGTTACGAAACCATAATACATAAGGCGGGGTAACATAAGCAGGGGTTGTGGCAGCGGCATTTTGTTGGGCAGTATTGGGTAAATCAATCATAGCGTGATAGGCAAGTATAGGGTTATTATCAGTCATCGTTTCGCCATCGGCAAGCGGTGCATTGCCATGGGTAAAACTTGCTGAAGTATCGGTTGAAGTTGGCATGATAACAGTAGACATGATAAAAAAAGTAGACGTACAAACAGCGCACGATAAAGTTTTGTCTCTTTTAATTAAACATACATGTAAGTTTAACAGCGTGATTGCGCGCATCGCTCAGAGACTAACGATAAGGCTATCAATAAACCTTACAAAATACAATAGCTAATCTTACTGATTTTGGCTGCGCTGTTTGTATTTAGTAAATTCATCCCGCAACTTTCAACTTGCTAGTGAGTTAAATTGTAAAGTTTGTTATGCTAATCTATAGTCGAGCCTTAACCTATTTGACCACCCAATCAGCGGTGTATGCCAACCTGCCAAAAAAAGAGAATACGCTAACACCCGCTGACACAACAATTTTGAACATTTGAAAATCATGATTTAATGGAGAATATTCATGCAAAAGCTTTCAGTATTCGCGCTAATGACCGCCTCACTTGGGGCATCAGCCGCCGCAATGGCTGTGCTACCAACGGTGGCATTAGACCCTGTTGATAATAATCAAGCAGCGCCTATCTCAGCACCCGCTGCTGGTCAAGTTCAAACCCGCATTTTAGCCTCTGTTGTGGGTCAGGATCCACAAGGTCAAGAAGTGTTAAGCCCCGTCAATGCACAAACGCGCCTTGCATCTGGCAACGTCGTAGAGTATCGCGGCTACTTAACCAATAACAGCCCTGACCGTATCCGCAACATGAAAGTGACCATGAACATTCCAGCCAATATGGAATTAGTGAGCACAAGCGATGTGGAGCCAACCCGCGCGTTTGGTAGTATGGACGGTGCCAATTTTCAATATATGCCACTAAAAACCAACATGAATGGCGTGCTACAGAACCTACCGATGGCTTACTATAAAGCCATACAGTGGGATGTACCAGGTTTGGGTCTTAATGAAGTAGCGATGGTGAAATATCGTTTAAAAGTAAAATAATAAGCGCTCAATACCTAGAAGCAATGCCTAGAAGGGCTCAACGCATAAAACCGCTCAATTGAATGAGCGGTTTTTTTATTTACAATTTTTGAAACTTGCCGATTTTTTGCTCGATATCGCTGAGCTTTGCTAAGGTTGCAATTTCGCCTGCTTTTATCGTCGCCTCTCTGGCTACGGTATTGGTCGTGCCAATATCACCAACGGCCGGGCGTATCACCACGTCCGCTAATTTAATTTCAGCAGCATTTGCTTGATTGGGCATGACGGCAAATGTCTTATCCAGTAGCGCCCAAAAATCCTGCGGATGACTGTTTTTTGGCGGGCTTGAAACATCTACCGCGATGATAATATCTGCGCCCATCTGTTTGGCAGTTTGCACAGGCACAAGGCTTGTCAGACCGCCATCGCCATAGCGTTTATTGTTGATACGTGGCGGTACAAAAACGCCATACACGCTACTGGACGCACGCACCGCAAGACCGGTATTGCCTTTATCAAAGACGGCTTTTTGCTTGGTGGTTAAATCGGTGGCGACACTGGCAAAACGGATGGGGAGTTTTTCAATCGGTTGATTATCGACTTGAATATTTACCCAGTTTTGTAATTTGATGCCTTCGATAAAGCCTTGTTTGCTCCAGCTATAATCGAGCAATTCATTATTGCTAACATGGGTCGCGATGTCTTCAAGTTCGCTAGCGGACTTGCCACTGGCGTATAAACTACCGACTAGACTGCCGCTACTGGTACCGACGATTAAGTCGGGGGTGATGCCATTTTTTTCCAGTACCTTGATGACGCCGACATGAGCAAAACCTTTGGCACCGCCACCGCCTAATACAAGGGCGATTTTGGGTTTTATTGATGGTTTAGCAGATGGTTTTATAGGTTGGGTGGGTATCACTGGCGTTTTAGTGCAGGCGGTAACCGTAAAACAAATGCTAGTAGTTATCAGGGCAAAAAAAGAAAGCGGTTTCATAGCAAGCCTAAGTACGTAGAGCAATCATAATGACACTGGGTTGTCTTTTAACTTTTAAAATGGCAATATTTTCTACCAATTGGGTAAAATTTTTAACCCCAAATTGGGTGGGGTTATAGCCTTTGTTCTTAAGCTCACTGCCAAACTGTCCAATATGTAGCCAACCTTGGTTTTTAGTCAATAATTTTTTGATTATGGGTTTGGCGAAAATCTCATAAATATCATCAAGCACTTTTTGCTCTTGAATGAGCGTAGTCGCATCGGTTGGTAGATTTTTTGTCTTATTTTTACTCGGTTTTTGTCGAATCATTAACAGATTGTTTTGCATTTGGGTTTCAAATAAATCTATCTGATTAAACAAGCTGCGCCACTTACTATAACCGTAATTTTTTGGCGAAATTTTCGGGTAATTGCTATTTAAGTGGCTGATAACTTTGGAAAAATTTGACCAACTATTATTTTGTCGATGATGTTGGATACTTTGCCGACAGGCATTTAATAAAGCTGTGTCTTGTTTTAGTTGCTGCGGCATTACGCGAGCGATAGGCGGCTCAGATACGCTTTCATTCATAGCCAACTTTTGAGTAAAAGATGTATCAGTTAACTGTTGACTTGGGGTTGGTTTGGTCGCGCTATTGCTTGGCTCTGGCGGTATTGTATCATCCATTACAAAATAATCATCGCAAGCGACTTTAAACGATTCTACAGTAGTCGATTTGCCAAAGCCAAAAACTTTCTTGCCTTTGGTACGTAAGTTTTTGGCTAATATGCTAAAGTCACTGTCTGATGAGATGATACAAAAACAGTCGTAATCAAGATAAGATAAGTCAACGGCATCAATAGCTAAAGCGATATCAGTCGCATTTTTACCTTTAACATAGGCGGGAATATGCATTTGTTCAAGTAATAACTTCAGTGATATATCATCCCAAGTTGTTAGTTTGCCTTGTTTAAAGTCGCCATAAATTCGCTTGCAGGCGATTGTGCCAAGGGTACTGACTTTAGCTAGAATACTTTCAATATTTTTTGCATTGATATTATCGCCATCAATCAAAACAGCAATATTATTAAATGATAAATTTGTTGAGTTCATCGGTTATAAAGCGTAAATTGTGTCGCTATGTATTCTAACTTAATTTGGTGTTTTTTCATGCTATTTTTATTATAGGCAGATAAGCTAACTTTATAATATGACGCTAAAACCTGACATCTTTAACCTCCCTGTTACTGCGCTTGCTGGCGTGGGTAGCAAAATCGCTGAACAGCTTGACCAACTTGGTATTGAGCGCGTGTTTGATTTGTTGCTACATTTGCCGCGTGATTATGAAGATCGCAGCCGACTGGTCAACATGTGTGATGTCGTCGATGGACAATCGGCATTGCTACAAGGCACCGTTGTCCGCGTCGAAAACAAAAAGATGGGCCTCAGCGTGACATTGCAAGATAGGACAGCGCAAACAACATTACGCTTTTTCAAAGTCTATCGTGGATTGACCGAAACCATGGCGGTGGGCAATACCTTGCGTGTGTTTGGTGAAATCAGTATCAGTAAGTATGGCACCCAAATCAGCCACCCTGAATATGAAATTATTACTGGACATCAACCCCTGACCAATACAGGGCTGATACCTGTTTATCCAACGGTCAAAAACTTGCACCAAAATAAACTGCGTAGCTTGATTCGACTTGCACTGCAAACCGTTAAACAAGCCAATCCTGTGATGGCTACTATCAGTGATGCTGAGTGGCAAATTGTACAAAGCGCGCTGAGCCAACAGTTTCCGTTACTGGCAGGTAGCCACAACCCATTTGGGGAATTTAGCTTGCTAGAAGCCATTAGCTTTATCCATCAGCCACCGATTTATACCGATTTGAACAAGCAAATGTTGGTATTAGAGGCATTAAAAAATCGCAGCCATCCGACATGTCAGCGCCTCATTATCGAAGAAATGCTCGCGCATCAGCTGAGTCTACTGTATCGCAAACAACAGCTTTATCAGCACAAAGCACCGCGCTGCGATGCCACAAGCGCGCTTGCCAATCGGCTGTTAGCCAATTTACCTTTTACCCCAACCCATGCCCAAAATCGGGTCGTGGCGGAAATCGTCAAAGATTTGTCAACGTCAGTGCCCATGCTGCGACTCGTGCAAGGCGATGTTGGCGCAGGCAAAACCTTGGTAGCAGCTTTGGCGGCGTGTTATGCGCTTGATAGTGGCTGGCAAGTGGCGGTGATGGCACCGACAGAGATTTTGGCGGAGCAACATCTTAATAACTTTAAAAACTGGTTTGAACCGCTTGGCATCGGTGTGGGTTGGCTGGCGGGCAAACAAACAGCCAAAGCGCGTGAAAAAGCCTTGCAACAAGTACAAGACAACGAGGTGCAAATCGTGGTCGGTACGCATGCGCTATTTCAAGAACATGTCAATTTTGCCAAGTTGGGCTTGGTGATTATCGATGAGCAGCACCGTTTTGGGGTGGAGCAGCGAATGGCGCTGGTCGATAAAGGCTTGGCGCATACCACACCGCATCAGCTGATTATGACAGCCACACCCATACCGCGTACCCTTGCCATGAGTGCATTTGGTGATATGGATACGTCCATTATTGATGAACTGCCGCCCAACCGCACCCCCATCACCACCGTCACCATAAGCCGTGACCGACGCGATGAAGTGATTGAGCGTATCGCTGCCAACTGCGAGCAAGGCAAACAAGCTTACTGGGTGTGCCCACTGGTCGAAGAGTCTACCGTGCTTGATGCCCAAGCCGCTGAAGCGACCTATGCTGATTTGAATGACAGGCTCAATCTCAACATTGGCTTGGTGCATGGCAAAATGAAGCCCAATGACAAACAAGCGGTCATGGCGGATTTTAAAGCGGGTAAAACCGCTTTGCTGGTGGCTACCACCGTGATTGAAGTCGGGGTCGATGTGCCCAATGCCTCGCTGATGGTGATTGAAAATGCTGAGCGATTAGGGTTATCGCAATTGCACCAGCTACGCGGACGCGTGGGACGTGGCACGCAAAAAAGCTTTTGTGTATTGCTTTATCAAACGCCATTGTCAGAAACGGGTATCGAGCGCCTCAATGTGCTGCGAGATAGCAATGATGGCTTTGTGATTGCGCAAAAAGATTTGGAACTGCGCGGTGCAGGGGAGCTTTTGGGTAAACGGCAGACAGGGTTTGATAGTTACTATGTCAGTGACCTAGCGAGAGATGAAAGCTTGCTAATCGTGGCGCAAGCGATTGCTAAGTACCTAATTGCTGATGAAAATCGCAAATCACAAGTGCAGCAATATATCAGTCATTGGACACCCGATGCCATCAAATACATTAACGCATGAAAGCCCATAGTAGAGGCTTAAATTCTGATAAAGCGTTGTTTTTACGGATAAAGCGCCTATTCACATCCGCAATTTTTTGTTATTTTATGCCATATGACTGATGGATGAATGGACACTTGCATGGCTATTGGTTTTAGTTGATTTTTTATACACGGGGCAATATCACTGTTATTAATTTAGAATTATCAATATTTTAAGGATATATGTTATGCCACAAACCAAATATGATGTACCTATCGCAGACAAAGCGCATGCGGATGAAATCATCAAAAAAACCGAAGACATCAAAGGGGTCAAGTTTGTCAATGTTAACCCTAATGGCACCATCGTTGTGACCCATGGTGACGACTTTGATGAGGCTGCATTTAAAGCGGCTGCAGGTATCTAACTAGTGGGCTTGATAAGCGACTAGGTTTTATGCCTAGTTTTATTGCCTGAATGTTTTATTACATAGATTTTTGACTGCACAAAAGCTGACTTCGGTCAGCTTTTTTATTGGCTAGAATTTGCCGTAAATTGTTCATTCAATCGTCATACGGTTGTCACCTTCGTCAGCTAATGTTTCCTAGCGATAGCGTATCTTTTTATTACAATTTGACTTATCACAATTTGACTTTTCATATTGTGGCTTTGCCTAACCTTGAGGAAATCCCATGACTGACCAACCCGCTGAGCAAACTTCTCCTATCCACAATTTGCTTAAAGACACCCAGCCATCAACCCCAAGTATCAACCGTCGCCGTTTTTTACAATCAACATCGCTTGCGACTGCCGCAGGTGCATCGATGTTGCTAGCAGGCTGTAATAATGACAATGATGATAATGATAACACAGCGCAGGTTAGCTTTTTACATGGCGTAGCCAGTGGTGACCCGCTTGCTGACAAAGTGATTTTATGGACTCGGGTGACACCGGTGAGCAGTGGCAGCAGCCTTGATGTCGATTGGCAAATTGCCAGTGATAATACGTTTAACACCATCATCAATAAAGGCACGAGCAAAACAAACGGTGGGCAAGATTATACGGTCAAAGTGGATGCCACGGGTTTACAGCCGAATACGCCTTACTTTTATCGATTTATATGTGGTGGTGTCACCAGTCCGATTGGCAAAACCAAAACCCTACCTGTCACGAATGTCAATCAAGTGAAACTTGCGGTGGTGAGCTGTTCAAACTATCCTGCAGGCTATTTTCATGCGTATGCCGATATTGCCAAGCGCAGCGACGTTGATGTGCTGCTGCATTTAGGCGATTATATCTACGAATATGGTCGTCATACCATCGATGACCAAGGTAAAACGGTACCTGCCTATGCTTCAAGCCAGGCCGCACAGCTCAAGCGCGAAGTCATCCCAGTGGAAGAATTGCTCACCATTACTGGCTATCGCTTGCGCTATGCCCAATATCGTACCGATAAAGATTTGCAAGCTGTACATGCCGCCATGCCAATGATTGCGGTATGGGACGACCATGAGATTAGTAATGATACTTATAAAGCGGGTGCTGAAAACCACCAACCCAATGAAGGCGATTGGAATCAGCGCAAAATGGACGCCATGAAAGCCTATCATGAATGGATGCCCACGCGTAATAGTGTGATGACGCAAATTTATCGTAGTTTTGATTTTGGTAATTTACTCAGTCTACATATGCTAGACACCCGTGTCATTGCCCGGGACAAACAGCTAGATTACAATAAATTTTTAATTAAAGACGCCAATGGTCAGCTCACTTTAGATAGCGCAAAATTCACCGCAGCAATGCAAGATACCAGCCGCCAATTGATTGGTTTGCCACAACAAAACTGGCTAGCAGGTCAATTGCAAGCGTCAAAGTCCACTTGGCAAATTCTGGGTCAGCAAGTGGTGATGGGGCAGATGTTTATTCCTGCCCCCGTACTGCTCAACTTTATGAATCCTGCCTTGGGCGTAGATGCCGTCACTTATCTGACCCTAATGCAAAAAGCGCAGACCGCCCCCACGACCTTGACGCCGCAAGAGCAGAGTATGGTACAACAGTTGCAGCAAGCCCCATTCATCCCTTATAACCTAGATGCGTGGGATGGTTACGCGGTGGCACGCGAGATGATTTATGGTATTGCCAACGCTATGCAAAAAAACTTAGTGGTATTGGCAGGCGATACCCATAACGCTTGGGCAAATAATCTAGTCAATGTCAAAGGCGAACCCGTTGGGGTGGAGTTTGCGGTACAATCAGTGACGTCGCCAGGTTTTGAAGAATACTTAGCAACAGTTGACCCAAAACAGTTAGCACTGGGGTTACCTATGCTGATCAAAGGTGGTACGTTAAAATGGTGTGACACCTCTCAGCGCGGTTATATGATTGTGACAGTGACCCCTGAGCAATGCACCAGCGACTGGGTGTTTGTCAGCGATATCACCAAGCCCACTTATTCAAGTAGTGTTGGTAAAACCATGCGTGTCAAAGTGGGTGAGCCTTATTTGGTTTAAACAACTTTGACAAAACCCAATAAAAAAGCCGCTAACTTAGCGGCTTTTTTTGATACATCATTACATATTTGGGTAGTTTGGACCACCACCGCCTTCTGGCGTGACCCACGTGATGTTTTGTGAGGGGTCTTTGATATCACAAGTTTTACAGTGCACACAGTTTTGTGAGTTGATTACAAATTTTGCGCCGCTGTCACTTTGTACCACTTCATATACCCCTGCTGGACAGTAACGCTGTGCAGGCTCAGCAAAGATTTTGAGGTTACGCTTAATTGGCACGTCTGGATCGGTTAATTTCAAGTGACAAGGTTGATCTTCAGCGTGGTTGGTATTGGAGATAAACACGGAAGATAATTTATCAAAGGTCAGCTTACCATCGGGCTTTGGATACTCAGGGATATAAGCGTGGTCTGCGCGCTCAAGCACATCGTAGTCTGGCATTCTGTCACGAATAGTCAGTGGCATTTTACCCTTAAATATATTTTGCTCTAGGAAGTTGAACGCACCGCCCATCCAAATACCCATGCGGTGCATCGCATTTGCGAAGTTACGCGCTTGGTACATGTCGTTGTAGAGCCATGATGCTTTGAATTTTTGCTCATAAGTTGGCACTTCGTCATGTTGACGACCGGCAGCAATCGCTTCATACACGGCTTCCGCGGCTAACATACCTGATTTGATGGCGGTATGAGTACCTTTGATTTTTGCTGGGTTTAGGAAACCTGCATCGTCACCCACTAACACACCACCGGCAAAATACAGTTTTGGTAATGAGTTTAAACCGCCTTTGGTCAAGGCACGCGCACCGTAAGATAAGCGTTTACCGCCTTCTAAAATATTGCGAATGAGCGGGTGGGTTTTTAGACGTTGTAACTCATCAAATGGCGATAGGTAAGGGTTGTGATAAGACAAGTCAATCACCATACCAAATGACACTTGGTTGTTTTCATCAAAGTATAACCACCAACCACCGTTACTATGCGTCTCGCTAAGTGGCCAACCTGAACCGTGCAGCACCATGCCTTCTTGGTGTTTGGCAGGGTCAATTTCCCAAAGCTCTTTTAAGCCAATACCGTAATGCTGCGGGTCTTTGCCTTCTGATAGGTTAAAACGGCTGATTAAGCGTTTACCTAAGTGACCACGGCACCCTTCAGCAAAAATGGTGTATTTTGCCAGTAGCTCATATCCTGGCTCATAACCTGATTTTGGTTGACCTTCGGCATTGACGCCCATGTCACCTGTCAATACGCCACGAACAGAACCATCTTCGTTGTAGAGAATTTCAGCGGCAGAAAAACCTGGGAACATCATCACTTCAAGCTCTTCGGCTTGGGTAGCTAACCAACGCACAAGGTTACCCAATGAGATAATGTAGTTGCCGTGGTTGTGCATCAAACTTGGGACGATTTTTTCTGGCAATTCGCGGTATTTGGTCTCATTTTTGAGCATGTAGACGCGGTCACCTTTGGTTTGCACGCGAACGGGCGCACCTTTTTCTTTCCAATCAGGAATCAGTTCAGTCAGTGCATTAGGCTCCATGACCGCACCTGATAAGATATGGGCACCAAATTCTGACCCTTTTTCAACGATACACACGCTAAAATCAGGATTGCCAGCAGCAATGGCAAGTTGACGTAGACGAATTGCCGCAGATAGACCTGAAGGTCCGCCACCCACGATAACTACGTCAAACTCCATTTGCTCGCGTTCGATGTCTTGCATACAAACTCCTTAGAAAAATAAAATTCAGTGATGACAACTTGCTTAACCTTGCGCGCATTGGGTTAAACAATGCGGTTCTTCAGCTTATATCTGACAATACACATAAGTCGCATCACGATGATTTTTGCAAGGCTAGTGATCTAGAAGGTTAGCCTTTGATTATCAGTTCATCAAATAATTGCTGGCGCAGGCTGGCAATGTTATCAATGGTTTTCTTGATTTTAACATATAATGAATCGTTATATGAATTCAGAAAAAATACTACTTAGTATAATAGATTAACCCTTTAACCACCTAATATTTTTGCAGGAGAAAATGACTGCCGGGCTTAATTTATCGTATCCAATCTGGCTTGTCTTATGCTATCTGTCACCTTTATATACAATAAATCGACACAGGTACTAACAGCGACTATTTGAAACCCAGCGTTGAATTGACTACTATGTACCACAAAGTGATGTCAACACAGCGCATCATGGCATTCATAAACCCATACAATACTCTAAATCCTAATCTAAATAAAAACTACCATAATACGAGCTATAAAATGACTAATACTGATACTAATAATGTAGCATCTAAACCCAGTTTTGATACTAGCTTTGATATAGGCGAGCTAAGCCAACAAATCGAGCAATCGGTCGCTTCGCAAGCGGTAGCAGACGCAAACCATCCGACACGCCAAATTCCACCGCTTGAAAAATGGCAACCCAAACTCAGCGGTACGATGGATGTGGTGGTCAAAGCCAATGGCGAGTGGTGGCATGAAGGCAGTCAAATCACCCGTCCACTACTCATTGATCTGTTTGCCAAAGTGTTATGGTCAGAGGTTGATGACAACCACCACGTTGAGTATTTTTTAAAAACCCCTGTTGAGAAATGGCAAATTCAAGTAGAAGACGCGCCACTGCTAGTCAATCAAGTGGACGTCATTACCAAGCAATTTGGTGACACTAGCAAACCGGTGTTGCAGTTCACCACCACGCAAGGCGATGTGGTGATTGCTGACGAGCAGCATCCGATCCGTTTGGGTCTGCCATTTACCCATGCTAGCCCGCATGATGTTGGCTTACAGCAAAAACAAGCCAGCCAGCCTTATCTGTTGGTGCGGCAAAATGGTGACTCAGCATTATACGGACTCATTCATCGCAATGTGTTTTACCATTTGATTGAATTGGGTGAGTTGGTAGAGGGTGAAGAGGGTACGTCATTGATTTTGCACAGTGGTGATAGCATTTTTACCTTGACCATGAGCGCATAAGTCTCAGCGTTAAGCAAACTGTTGATAAGTTTTGAGCAAGTAAAGTGACGAATGGGCTGTCAAATTCGGCCCCGCATTTTTTTGTAGTGAGTACCTAAAAATTGGTATAAGATAGTGGTCTGTTTTATGGGTACAGTTATTTTGCGGTTTAAAATAGCAACACCCTGCGAGTTGGACTGATTAGGCTATGGTAGAGTTAGCAAGCGCGCCGATAGGCGTATTTGATTCTGGGTTGGGCGGATTGTCGGTATTGACCCATTTGCAGCGGCGCTTGCCATTTGAACGTTATATCTATCTTGCCGATACCCTGCACGTACCCTATGGCTCACGCAGTGAAGCAGAGATTCGTGAGCTTACCTTGCAGGCCGTGGCATGGCTACATTCGCAAGGCTGTAAACTTATTGTGATAGCTTGCAATAGTGCCTCTGCGCATGGATTACAGGCGGCAAGGCGGCAGTATCCTCAAGTGCCGATTGTCGGTTTAGTCCCCGCATTAAAACCTGCGGTGATGCAGTCGACGACCAAGCAAGTCGCGGTGTTGGCAACCCCAGCGACCTTGCACGGGTATTTACTCAATGAAGTTATTGAACAAGTCGCTAAACCGCAGCAAGTGACTGTGCACAAATATAGCTTTAACAGCCTAGTGCCTTGGGTAGAGTTGGGTATGCCAAGCCATCACCCAGCCGTGACTGATTTAGATCACTTGCTAAGTGAGTTACAGGCTAAAAAGGTAGACCAACTGGTACTGGGCTGTACCCATTTTCCTTTTTTTAAAGCCTATTTGGCACAGCGTATCGATGAGCTGATGACCCATCAAGCTATGGGGCAAGTGGCATTGATTGATTCAGGGGATGCCATTGCCAAACGGGTGCATGATTTGCTTGAGCAAGCCAATCAGCTTGCCTCTCATAAAGAGCGACCACGGTTACAGTTTTATGCCACTGCCAACTTGCCCACTACTGAGCAGGCGGCAACGCGTTTGTTGCAGCGATTTTTGCCAGAGTTGGGGATTGATTTTTTTACCTTGTGTGTGACTCAACATGGTGCAGTGTATTGAGCTTGTTGGTTAGTCAGCATGGCTTTTTACCCTTTTAGTTTTTAACGATTTAGCTTTTAACGATTGAGCTTTTAATCCTTTACCTTTTTAATTAATTGCGTTCATTAGAGCGTTATGGAGAAGATAGCATGTCTCAAAAGAAACGTTATCATATTCATATCTCTTTGGTGAGAAATGAAAATCTCTACCTAGAGAACGCGCTAGAGTACGCGTTATCGACGGATTATTTTTTGACTTGGGATTTGCTTGCGACCAATACCAATTTTGTTGAGTACAGCCGCCAACAAATCGACCAATGCGATTATATGATTTTTATTTTGGGCAATGATTACGGTCATTTAAGCCTATCTGGTGTCAGTTATCTGCACTTATCTTATATCTATGCGTCTTCAAAACGCGTCCCGATGATTGCGCTAGTCAATACCCAGCTGAACCAAAATGAGCTATTACGCCAACGGTTGGATTTGTTTAATTTGGTGATTAAAGAACAGGGTTTGCGGGTAATTCACTTCGGTCAGACCCATGATGGCGTGTCAGAATGCGTGCGTATGCTTGGGGAAATCAAAGAGAAATTTCCGCGATTAGGTTGGGTCAAAGACACCCGTTCATTGAGCACGCTACCGGCAGCTGCTAGTGGCGATTTAAAGTCGATGTTTGTCTCGGATAGATTTCATATCCGTAATGGCGTGCAACCCGCCTTAACTGATAGCAGTCTAGATGGCACTCAACAGTCCCCTGAAGCTGAAGCCAGACCGACCCAGGTTACGCCAAAAGAGCTCAATGAGGCGTTATTGGTCAACTATACTGCACACGCGTTTGAAGGCGGCAATTTGCAAGAAATCAGCGCAACTTACACCTTTAGCTGGGGTAATATTGTGCAAACGCTACAAGCATTACCACAGCCCTTTACCAGTAATATGATGTTGACCCAAATTAATGATTCCCTCAAAGATGCTGCAATGGCAGAAGCGCTCAAAATCTCACCCAATATCCATGCGGTCTCGCGCTGTCAAATCAGTAGTATCGATTATCAATGGATAAAAAGCCAACTGGTGAAAAAACGATGGTTGTTCTCGGTCAAAGAAGAGCGAAGTATCCGCGAGCTGTGGCAGATTAACATCATCGTACAAGCTTAATCCGTCGTTTCTAACACGCATTTTTTAGTGTTTTATCTCAGTGTTTTATGCAAGTATTTTATATCAGCTTTGACCAAGCCATGATTTACTCATGTCATGACAATATTATACAGACCTGCTATCTAGCGTCACATTTGTTTATGCTATGATAATCTCACAACATACATAACGATAACATTGAGAATAAAAAGAGGATAAAATTATGAGCAATCATGTGACCCAACAAGCGGACGATCTTGAAAACAACATCAACCAACTTGAAGATACCATGCACGAAGCGCAGCAGTTTCGCACCCTCGAAGAGCAAGTCGAAGACATGAAACGCCGTGGTATCAACCCACGCGATAACTTCAAAAAGTGGGATGAAGACGAAGAGGACAATTGGGGCAGCAATTCAAAAGGCGAAGTCAAACCGATCCAAATGGATGATGGTGAAGAGCCCACCCCGCCACCTATTGTATAAGGTTGTATAATTTGTCGATATTAACAAGACCGTATTGATATCAACAAAAACCCTTAATCTCAGCATTAAGGGTTTTTTATTGGGTAATGAAAAATTGATGAACATTGTAGATGACTACGGCTTAAATAACTCAGGTTTAAATCATTTAAGGTTTAATGCCTAACACTGAAACACTAAGGTTTCAATGACTAGGGCGTTGTCACCCCACCTTGTCCATTGTCAATACGATAGTAACTCGTGCGACCATTGGCATCGCGTATCACTTTAGTCGGCGTGGCAGTAACCGTTGAATTCGGTACAGACTGGTATCGAACGGGCGTTTGGGTCGGGTATTGGGTTGGATACTGACCATTCACTGGCTGAGTCATTAGCATACGGTATAGCTTCATACCCGCACGACCATCAGGGTTGACACCTTGCTGACGCTGAAAATCTTGAATGGCATACCGTGATTTATCGCCAATCATGCCATCAGCTTGACCAATATCATACCCACGATTAAGTAGTGCTTGCTGAATTTCACGGGCTTGACGGCGACTAATACCGGCATCATCCGTGGGCCAAGGTGTGACAAAGCCGACATTGCTAGTACGGTTTTGGCTAATCATATCGGACAAATGCGCAATCGCTAGCGCGTAGTTCTCTGACGCATTGTAACTATAAAACGCATCGAAGTTTTTACCCACTAAGAACGCAGGGCCTTTAATACCTGCCGGTAATAGCAAACCTGCACTATCAAGGCTAAAGGGTAGCGGCTGACCATTAGCAAGGGTCAGACCTTGGCTGCGCCAGTAGCTCATCGGTTTTTTGGCTTTGCGGTTGCTATCTGCCCAAAACCCTGCGGGCAGCTTGACCTCAAATCCCCAAGGCTCGCCCGTGCGATAACCTGCTTTATCCAAGAAATTGGCCGTTGACGCGAGCGCATCAGCTTGGCTGTTGACCAAATCTTTACGTCCATCACCATCAAAATCTTGCGCCAAGCGTAAGAAGGTACTTGGCATAAACTGGGTTTGCCCAAACGCCCCTGCCCATGAGCCAGTCATATCACCACGGCGGATATCACCATTTTGCAAGATACGCAGCGCATTGGCGTATTCCGTGCGAAAGTACGACTGACGACGGTCAAAGCAAGACAAGGTCGCTAACGACTGGATTAAGTCTTTTTTACCCAGCTGCTTACCAAAGTTCGACTCTACTCCCCAGACGCCAAGTACATCCGTTCCTTTCACGCCATAGCGCTGCTCGATGCGGCTTAGCGTGCTTTGCAGTTGGTTTTTGGCATTGATACCGTCTTGCACACGTTCTTCATCGACCAGACCTGAGAGATAGTCCCACACTTCTTTTTGAAACTCAGGTTGATAGTTGAGCGAGACAATCACGCTAGGGTCAGGCTCAGTTGGGCGATATTGTTCTAAAGTGCTGGCTACACCGCGAAAGGTGCTGCTGTTTTTGAGATTGGATAAACACTGTTGAAACTGGGCATTGCTAAGATTAGGCGGTGTCGGTGCGGCATTGGCTTGGCTAATCATCGCCACGCCTGCCAGCGCCATAAAAATCGGAAGTAAACGCATAACAAACCTTGAATAGTGACAGAAAAAACATCAACAAACGGGGTGAATTTTGACTCATTCAAGGGTATAAAAAAAGCTTGCTTAGTGAAAGGAGTAAATGCATTTAATTACATTTTTTCACATTGGGTGATAAAGCGTTAATTTTTGCACGGTTGTGGTACGTCCAATTATTTAACGCGAAAAAATTGGGCATTAACAGTATAAAGCCCAATTTTTGGAAGAATTAATAAGTATCAATAAGGTATTAACAAAGTATCAATAAAATAACAATACGCGTTATTGTTCGATCATAAAACCGCTAAAATATTGTTTAAGCTTGGCAAGCTTGGGCGGAATCACAAAGTTGCAATAGCTTTGGGTCGGGTTGTTGGCGTAATAATCTTGGTGGTAGTCCTCGGCAACGAAAAACTGCGCAGCAGGATGCACTTCGGTCACTACCTTGATGCCTTGCTCATCACGAAGCTTACCAATCACACGGTCAATGGTCGGTTTTTGCTGCGCTTCATCGGTATAAAACACCACGGAGGCATATTGTCTGCCGACATCATTACCTTGACGGTCTTGTGTCGTTGGATCATGGGTGGCAAAGAAAATATCCAATACCGTCTCAAGCGGAATAATGGTCTCATCAAAATCGACTTTAATCACTTCGACATGACCGGTATCGCCGCCACAGACGGCTTTGTAGTTGGCGCTTACTTCATCACCGCCCATATAGCCTGAGGTGACATCGATCACACCTTTGACATGGCTAAATACGGATTCGGTACACCAAAAACAGCCACCACCTAAAATAATCGTTTGCATAATAGTACCTTTTTATGGTTATTTCATTGGTTTGATATAAGGGTTAAATTGACTTCCTCCCCTCCCTAAAGCGAGGGGATTCCTTCTGCAAGACGGTGAAGCCCCACCGCAAACCTTAATAAATAGTGGCAACCGCCCGTACGACACACCGTACATTTAAGGTTCTTATTTTAAACTAATCCTACCATTAGGATTGTCAATAGACACGGATTAGCTTAAGTGTGTGTTTGGAGTGCCTTACCAGTTAAGTTACTGCGTACTCGCAATTTAGTCTTAACTTAACTGTTGAGTGCAAGACATTAAATATAGTGATATGAGTATAGCAAATCTTATAGAGTTAAGCAATTGCCTTATATCCACCACCTGAAGTCGGTGGTTTTACGGCAAGGTCAGATAAATTATTAAAAGTAAAACGGGTGAAAATGTTAGAATAGCAAAGTTTACTCGCCATTCAAGTTAGGCAATGTAAACCAAGTTTCCGCTATCTAAAAACCTGACAGTTTAAGCGTTCCTTAAGCGTTTCATTGTTGAAGCGAGCATAAAACTGTCAGCGATACTAAGTCAGCGATACTGAGTCTTAGTAACGCTCAATCAGCCATAGTGAGTCAGCCGCATGAGTCAGCCCCAAGCCAAACCACCCCACGATACTTTATTTACCACGCCGCTAGATGCCAATGCGCGGTTTAGCTTTGATGAGCAAGTGGTGGCTTGTTTTCCCGATATGATTCGCCGCAGTGTGCCTGGGTATGGGCAGATGCTCGCCATGTTGCCGATTTTTGCCAAACGCCATTGCCAGTTTCGCCAAACCAATAGCGACGGCAATAAAGTCAGCCGCGTCTATGACTTGGGCTGTTCACTCGGGGCGGTGAGTTTTGCGCTCGCAGGCGAGTTTGCGCCGCAAGATTTGCAAATCAAAGCCATTGATATCTCAGAGCCGATGATTGCCAAAGCGCAAAGTGTACTGATGCAGCATTATCCTGAGCATGATATCGAGCTGATTTGCGCTGATGTGTGTGAGGTGGCGTTTGAGCGGTGCGATATGATTGTGCTCAATTTAACCTTGCAGTTTTTATCCCCTGACAAGCGCGAGCAGTTACTCAAACGCTGTTATGATGCGTTGGTTGAAGGCGGTATTTTGATTTTGACCGAAAAAACCCATTTGCTCGATGAAGCGGACGATGCCTGGCGTGTTGAGCGGTATTATGATTTTAAACGCGCCAATGGCTATAGTGAGATGGAAATCAGTGGTAAACGCAATGCACTGGAGAATGTACTTATCACCGATACCCTCGATTTTCATCATCAGCGTTTAGCAACGGTGGGGTTTGACCGCCATTTGACGTGGTTTCAGTTTTTAAACTTTGCGTCGATTATTGCGTTTAAGTGATGATTGCCCTTAAACAATGAAAACCTGTCAATCCTAAAAGAGTCAACCATGAATGCTACCATCAAAACTGCCGAAACCGACGTCTATCTTACCTTGCTGCAATTGGCGGAAAAATACCCAGTTGCCAATGCATGGCTTGCCCAGTTGCCCAACTGGCTCGCTACCATCAAAGACAAATCACGCTACGCCCATGCGCCATTTTATCAATCGCTCATTGAGCGCTTGCCCGTGGTTGACAACGCGCAAGTAGACTTAAATCAACCCTGTATCACCGCAGCATTTGATTGGCAAGACAGTGAATACAAGCAAACCCATGCGCTACTCAAACGTTTGATGCCGTGGCGCAAAGGCGGTTTTTTACTGGGTCGAGATGACCTGCAAATCCATATTGATACCGAATGGCGCAGTGACTGGAAATGGGATAGGGTGTTGCCACATATCAGCCCACTTCACGGCAAACGCGTGCTAGACGTGGGTGGCGGTTCGGGTTATCACGGCTGGCGTATGGCGGGCGCAGGGGCAAGCACGGTGATTGTGATTGACCCATCGTGTCTGTTTTATCACCAGTTTATGGCGATTCGGCATTTCGTCAGAGACGCTGACCGTAACGATTACGGACGCAACACAGTGCACTATGTGCCCGTACCGCTTGAAGCCTTGCCCAATCCTAGCTTGACTAGCGGGCAAGCAGGGCTGTTTCATACCGTGTTTAGTATGGGCGTGCTGTATCACCGCGCGTCACCGTTTGAGCATCTTGAGCAATTATACAATCAACTAGCAAAAGGCGGAGAATTGGTACTAGAAACCCTGGTGATTGAAGGGGATGCAACATCCGTGCTAGTGCCAAGTGAGCGCTATGCACAGATGAATAATGTGTATTTTATTCCATCGGTTGCGGCACTGTCGCTATGGCTGTACAAAGTAGGCTTTGTGGCGGTGCGCTGTGTCGATGTGGATGTGACATCGACGGATGAACAACGCAAAACCGACTGGATGGATTATCAATCTTTAAGCGATTTTCTTGACCCCAATGATAGCAGCAAAACCATCGAGGGCTATCAACGCCCGACCCGTGCGGTGATGATAGCCAAACGACCGTAACGGTACATGAACAAGTAACAAGCCTAGAGTAGTTTGAGGTAATGGCGTTTTAGGCTAGTAAGGTTTAGAGTAGGGGAGTTTAAAGCGTCCTACTAAAATACCACTCCAAGACCATTTTGATGAGAAAGCCAAAAAAACCGCCGCCCAGTGCCAAAAAAATCCAAAATGTGCCTTGTTTGCCTGCATTGTTTTTCTTGGAAATATCGTACATGATAAAAAATAAAAACGCGATAAAGATAGGCAGCAGCACATACATGCCAAGTTTGGTGATTAACTCACTAGAGACTAAAACAAACATGTTATTATCCTATGATTGTCATCAGACATTACAAAATTTTAGCGCATATTATACGCCAAAAAACCGCGTTTCCTTGTAATGGCATGTATCTTTTGACAGGATTATAATGAAAAAACCATCAAAAATTGGTATATTGAACGCCAAAATCAATGCCCATCGATTGTGAGCGAGTGATAGCCTCAAATCGATGGTGATTCATTGATTTATCGTGCTTTTTTAGCTATCAATCCTGCAACAAAACCTGTAAGCCAACAAAGAGAATTTCCATGTCAGAACAACAACCCGTCATTTCGCAAGCCTTAGCATTAGTGGTGGAATCACTAAAACAACAGCAAATTTTGCCAATCGATTGGGTTGATAACAGTACCATCAGCCGCACCAAAGACCAAGCGCACGGCGATTTTGCCAGTAACCTTGCTATGATAGCGGCCAAGACTGCCAAGAAAAACCCGCGTGAACTGGCGCAAACCATCGTGGCGATGTTGCCTGCCTCGGACATGATTAGCAAAGTTGAGATTGCAGGACCGGGGTTTATTAACTTTTTCTTAGATGATAACGCGCGTTTTGCTATCTTAGACACCATCATGCAGCAAAAAGGCGACTTCGGTACATCCGAAGAATTTGCCGGTCAAAAAATCCAAGTTGAGTTTGTCTCTGCCAACCCAACCTCAAGCCTGCACGTGGGTCACGGTCGCGGCGCTGCGTTTGGCATGAGCGTGGCCAATTTACTAGAGGCAGTTGGCTACCAAGTCGGGCGTGAGTATTATGTCAATGATGCGGGTCGTCAGATGGATATTTTGGCAACCAGTACCTATTTGCGCTACCTTGAGCTGTGCGGTGAGCCAATTGTATTTCCCACCAATGCCTACCAAGGCGATTATGTCAAAGATATTGCCAAACCCATCAAAAAACAGCATGGCGATAGCCTAAAAACCGCCTGGGCACATATGCTACTCAATGTACCTGCCGATGCCCAGTACCAAATCGATGCCAACGGCGAAAAAGTATGTGTCTCAGGTGATAAAGAAGCCCATATTGACGGGCTGATTGCCAATGCCAAAGCCAATTTGGGCGATAACTATCAGATTTTTCATGAAGCCGCACTTAGTACCATCTTGGCAGATATCCAAGATGATTTGGCGGATTTTAATGTCCATTTTGACCAATGGTTTAGCGAAAAATCAATCCAAGATGCCATTGTGCCTGCTTTGGAATTATTAGAGCAGCGAGGTTTTCTGTACCAAAAAGACGGCAACTTGTGGTTTAAATCCACCGAATTTGGCGATGAAAAAGACCGTGTCGTCCGCCGTGCCAATGGTCAATTTACTTATTTTGCCTCGGATATCGCCTACCATAAGGACAAGCTTGACCGCGGCTATGACAAAATTATTGATGTGTGGGGCTCAGACCACCACGGCTACATCAAACGCGTGAAAGCGGCATTAACGGCGATGGGCTACGATGCCCAGCGTATGGATGTGATTTTGGTGCAGTTTGTCACCCTATGGCGCGGTACAGAGCAAATCCAGATGTCATCACGCTCAGGTCAGTTTGTGACCTTACGTGAACTGCGTCAAGAAGTCGGCAATGATGCCGCGCGCTTTTATTATGTCGCGCGTAAACCAGAACAGCACATTGACTTTGACTTAGAACTTGCCAAATCCCATACCAAAGATAATGCAGTGTATTATATTCAATATGCGCATGCGCGTATTTGCCGTGTGCTTGAGCGTACTGAAGAGCGCGGTATCAAGGTCGATGACAAAGCCGGCAAAGCCCACCAGCATCGGTTGACCCAACCTGCTGAAACGGATTTATTGAGCTTACTGGCTTCTTACCCTGAAGTGCTACGCCGTGCTGCGGTTAACTATGAGCCGCATTTATTGACCAATTACCTCAAAGATTTGGCAAGCTTGTTCCACGGTTGGTACAACGACAACCGTATCTTACCCAAAGATGGCGAAACCCCGACCCAAGATGAGCTTGACTTGATGCAGGCGCGTCTGCGGTTATCAAAGTCGGTACGCCAAGTGATTCAAAATGGCTTAATTTTGCTCGGATTAACGGCACCAACCAGTATGTGATATGATTAAGATACGCTAAAAACGCTGTAATATTACCGTATCCCATGTCGTAGGAGATGATGATGGCAAGACCCAAAGGAGCGACCCCGCGTAAAGCGCCAAGCACGATGTCGTTTTTTGCTGCCATGTTGGTGGGCATGATATTGACCGTGGGGATTGGTCTGTTTGTTTATTTGTGGAATCCATTTAACCAAGGCAAAACCACAAGCGACGAAGCGCCGATGGTGCAGCCAAAGGTGCAAGACAAACCCAAAACCAATAACTACGAGTTCTATGACTTACTCAAAGAACAGCAGGTCAGTGCCGTCCCCGACGAGGCCGCTGCTAGTCAGCCAGTCTCGGCGCAGCCTGATGTGGTGTTGACCCAAGCTGACAGCACCAGTGCGCCCAAATCAGCGAATGTCAGCGTGGTCGATAATCCGTTGTTGTCTGATGATAACGGTACCAAACCACGCGCTTCAGCCAACAATAGTACGATAGACACCAGCACCGCTGCCGATGACAAAAGCAGTGCCGATGCCATTGTGATTGGCAATGAAGAGCCTACGCGGACTTATATCTTGCAAATCAATAGCTTTGATAATGCTGATGATGCGGATAAACGCCGTGCTGAAGTGCTAATGGCAGGGGTGGATGCCCAAATCGTCAAAAAACGCTTAAGCAATGACCAAACTGTCTATCAAGTCATCTCTCGCGCCATGAGTAGCCCAGAGATGGCGGCACAAGCCCAACGCCAACTACAAAATAGCCGCATTGATTCACTGATTGTCGAGCAGCGTCGCTAGGCTGATTTGCAGGCAAAAAAACCGTGTTATTGCAACACGGTTTTTTATTTTTTGGTGGCATTAAGCTTTTTTACGACTAAATTTGCGTTGCTTTTTGTTTTGCAGTTCAGTCAAGGTGCGTTTGATTTCCTCATCAGTCAGTTGTGAAATTTGCTGTAAGATATGCATCACGTCCATATTAAGGATAAATCGCGCGCTTTTTGCCATGGTATGAATGCGAGCATCAAACTCAATCAGCCCACTAGCCGACACCGTAATATACCCTAAACGCTCTAGCGCATCCATAAAGCTAGTAAACAAGGCACGGTCAAAGAAATCTGGCATGTCATCTTCGTATAGCACGGATAGACGCTGACCGAGCAGATGACCCAAATCAATCACTTGATCTTTGGTGAGTTTGCCTGAGCCTTGCTGACTCAGCAGCGCAAGTACCATAAAGTAGCGCTCTAGACTTTGCTCAACTGAGTTGGCAAGCACTGTCAACTGCTGATAGCTACGGGTATTCGGCTCTGGCGTGGTCAGGATGCGATGACCATCCGCATTCACCCCTTTGTCCACGATGATGTTTTCTTCGACCAAAGTATCGATATGCTCACGCAAAGTGTCATTTAGGGTGCGCAGTGGGTATTTCAAAAACAACTCTGCTTGCAAGAAGGGGTACATGATACCCACCACCCGCTCAATGGTGTTTAGGCTCATGGTGCCATTACGCTGTATCAATGAGGCACACAGTGACGCGATGATATAAATATGCAAAATATTGTTGCGAAAATAGCTCAGTAGCGGCGCTTGACCGTCCGCAATACGAATCAAGTCACCGAGTACATGTGGGGTGCGCTCGATGAGTTTAAGCTTGACGCCATAGTTAATAATGGCTTCTGGGCTTTGCTGGGTGATGGACACATCATCATCATACGGGATTTTTTCTGCGATACGTTGATACAGTGCCAACTGTTCACGACAGCTTTGCTCATCGAGTGCGCCATGGGGCGTGTCGAGCAGTACCAAAGCTAGCAAAGTGACTGGGTTAAGCACCGCAGAGCGGTTGATACGCTGCATGATTTTGATGCCCAAATTGTCAATCATGTGAGTGACATTGGCAGGCATATCACTATCGGTACGGTCTTTGGGTAGGGTATTTGGGGCAACCTCAAATTTTTTCATAAAATCAGCTAGATACAGCGGCTGACCAAAACTGACGTGCACATGACCGAAGATGCGCTCGATTTTTCGGCTGGCTTTTAACAGACCGAGTAGCGACTCAGATTCTTTGGGTTTACCTTTAAGCTCACCCACATAAGTGCCGCCTTCCATAATACGTTCATAACCGATGTAAGTCGGGATAAAGACAATCGGTTTGCCCGCTTGGCGCAGATGGCTTTGTACCGTCATCGCTAGCATCCCTTTTTTGGGCGGTAACAAGCGACCTGAGCGCGAGCGTCCGCCTTCGATGAAGTACTCAATCGGCGTGTTGCGCATCAGCATACTATGCACGTATTCACGAAACACCGCAGAGTACAGCGGATTGCCTTTAAAACTGCGACGCATAAAGAAAGCGCCGCCATTGCGTAGTATTTGACCTAGCACGGGGATGTTTAGGTTCTCGCCTGCGGCAACGTAGGGCACCCGTAACCCACGTTTATAAATCACGTATGACAGCAACAGATAGTCCATGTGACTGCGGTGGCAAGGCACATAGATGATTTCATGGTCGGATGCCAGTTCGCGTACCCGCTCAAAGTGCGCCACTTCAACCCCGTCATACAACTGTGTCCATAGCCAGGTCAAAAAGCGGTCAAAAAAGCGCACGGTTGCAGACGAGTAATCACTGGCAATCTCGTTCAAATACCCACGCGCCAGTTTTCGGCTTTTGGCGAGTTCACGCGAGTTTTCTTTGCTATCGATATTGATGGCATGCTGAATGGCAGGCGTATACAGAATTTTATCGACCACATTGCGACGGTCTGATAAGTCAGGACCTAAGATGGCTTCTTGTTGTTTATCCAGATAACCTTCTAAACGCTGCTGTACCCGTGCAGTGATGGTGTGTAAATGCTGGCGGTCTTCACTAGCATCATCAGTGGATGCTAGGCTACCTGATTGCAGCGCAGGGTTTTTGCTAATCTCATCTTCGATGATGCCACGCAGGTCTTTGGGTGAGTGAAACTGCACATAGGTATCCCGCCCTTTGACCCCGATATTAAATAGCTGTTTACTGATGGTGGGTACTTGCCATTCATCAGCGGTGAGGAGGTTAAACAGCGAATCTTCTTTTTCTGGCGCGCGACCCCACAAGATAGTGACAGGGATAAAATCAATTTTTAGCGTTGGGTATTGCTCGACGGCTTCAATCAAGCGTAATAGGCGAGGTGAAAATACGGCGCTGTCATGAGACAGTTTTTCTGTTTTATGGTGATGCAAAAAAATCATTGCGGTATTTTCATCAATACCATGCGCCCGATCGATGACATTGGCTAGGGCAGGGGGTAGGTCGTATTGTTTGGTTTCTAGGTCAATTAAAATACTGTTGCTACGAGAATACTCTTTGAGCACATAAAAGGTGAGGCGCTGGCTTGAGGTATCGCTATCGATGGCGCTATGTATATTGTTATTGGCGCTTGCTAAGCTATCGCTAGCTGGCGGTAGCTTATCATCGCTAACATCGGTGCTAGCTTGGCTAATATTGGGGATGTCGCCGATAAGTTTGGATTTGACGGCGAGCCCCAATAATTTGCCAGAGACTTGTCGGTATAGATTTTTTAACAGCGGGGTCGCAGCAGGATGGGTACCTTTGTTGTTCGCTTGGGTAGTGCCTGAATTTTTCCCTACGTGATTCATAGTATGCCTAGTGATTGCGTGATTTTTTCGTGAGTTTTTAAAGATAAATACAAGGTTTAAAAAATGTCTTATCATGCCATAGATTGATGAATTTCTAAACCTTATCACTCAAAAATTCTTGTATAATGAGTGACTTTAATCCATTTTATCTACCCAAAATAACGTTAATCATAAGAGCGTCTATGGCAAGCCAGCAAGATATAAACCATACCCATACCATTGATATCACTCACCAACCACAGGTGCCCGTAACAGCCGTAACGCAGCAGTTTGAGCAGCAAGCGATTTGGCAGCAATTAGTCACGCAGTTATTAGAAACCTTAACCCTCGTACCGTATCAAGACAGTGTATTTATTGGGCAAAGCCACGACTATGTCGGTGCGCGTATTTTTGGTGGGCAAGTACTGGGACAAGCATTGATGGCCGCCAGCCATACCGTGGAGCATTCAAAACCTTGCCACTCATTTCATGGCTATTTTTTGCGCGGTGGCGATATCAATAAGCCTGTATATTACCAAGTCGAGAAATTACGTGATGGTCGTAGCCTTGCTTCACGTCAAGTGACAGCACGCCAATATGATGATGATAACCAACCGAGCATAATTTTTACCATGATGGCGTCTTTTTCACCGTTTGAAGAAGGGCTTGAGTATCAACAAGCGATGCCAACGTATCCTGCGCCAGATGTGTTGCTGACCGAGCAGCAGCTCAAAGACCAAGTGGTAGGCAAAATCCCCGATGCGCTCAAAGCGCGCTTTATGCGCCAGCGTCATATCGAAATCAAGCCAGTACAGCCGCGTGACCCAATCCATCCAAAAATCATGGAACCTAGCCAAGCCAACTGGCTACGTATTCCGCAGCTGGGTAAACAGTCAATTCAAGTGCAACAAGCACTGCTCGCATTTTCTTCTGATTTTTATTTGATTGGCACGGGGCTGATGCCACACGGGATTAGCTTTATGACTAAAGGGTTGCAAGCGGCAAGTATCGACCATAGTATGCATTTTCACCGCCCATTTGATATGAATGATTGGTTACTCTACAACATGTGGTGCGATACCACATCACAGTCAAAAAGCCTAAACCACGGTCAATTTTGGCAAAATGGCAAATTGGTCGCCACAACCCAGCAGCAAGGGCTAATGCGCCTGCGCTAGTGATTCAATAATTTTTACCTTGTTTTAAACAGTAACCGTATGAGAGAGAGAAATATGTCCAATCCCCCAATGAGTGATGCCGTCCGCCAGGACATCGCCCAACAAGACAATCACCCATTAAAAGGCTTTGCTGTTATCTATGAGCAAAAAGTGGAATGGGGCGATATGGATGCGTTCAATCACGTCAATAACGTGGTGTATTACAACTATGCCCAGCGCGCGCGTATCCACTACCTTGAACAAGTTGATATGTTTAACTTACAAACCCATACCGTGATTGCTTCGTCATCTTGCCAGTATTTAAATTCGGTCACTTTCCCCGATGTGCTTTGGATTGGCATTCGTGCCAAAAAAATAGGCAATACCAGTCTGACCCATGACTATGTTTACTTTAGCACGGCCCAGCAAAAAGTCGTCGCCACCGCATCGTCCGTCATTGTGTTTTTTGACCAAACCGGCAAAAATAAACAACCGATTTCTGATGGTCAGCGCCAACAACTTGCCGAGTTAGAAAGTCATACGGTTTAAAAGTTATAGTGTTTAACTATTACTAAAATTGTTAAAAAAGCCACAAGTTGCAATGCTCGTGGCTTTTTTTGTTTGATAAATTGCTATCTCGTAAATCACGCTTTGTGGTCTGGGTTAGCAACGGTTTCCACCAAGTTTAGGTCAAATCCTGATAACGCGTTGAATTTGAGCGGTGATGACAGCAAACGCATATCACGCACGCCCAAATAACGTAAAATCTGTGAGCCAACCCCAATGCTGCGGTAGGGTTGGTGTTTAAGCGGTGAATTGGGTTTGTCAGCCATAAAGTTATCGAGTGCTTCGCCTATATCAATCGCTTGCTGATGCCCAATCCAGACAAACACGCCACGCTCTGCTTCGCTAATTTCTTTGAGTGAGGCATGGATATCCCAGTTACTCTTACCGCTGTTGGGTAGCTGCACGGTGAATAAATCGCGCAATGGCTGGAAGCTATGCACCCGCACAGTGCTCACGCCTTCTTGTGGGTTGCCCTTGACCAGTGCCAAATGGGTATCCTCTGAATTTTTTTCTTTAAAACGATAAGCAGTAAACTCACCAAACTCAGTTTGCATAGGATAATTAGCGATGGCTTCTACCGTTTGCTCATTGGCAATACGGTAATTAATCAAATCAGCGATGGTGCCGATTTTTAAGCCATGTTCTTTGGCAAAAATCTCTAGGTCATCACGGCGCGCCATTTCGCCATCTTCTTTGATAATTTCACAAATCACTGCCGCAGGTTCAAGTCCTGCCAAGCGTGTTAGGTCACAGCCGGCTTCAGTATGACCGGCACGGTGTAGCACACCGCCATTTTGTGCCACGATCGGGAATACATGTCCCGGTTGTACGATGTCTTCGGGTTTGGCAGTCGAAGACACCGCTGTTTGGATGGTTCTGGCGCGATCCGCTGCTGAGATACCTGTGGTGACCCCTTCTGCCGCTTCGATTGATACCGTGAAGTTGGTGCTAAATTTAGCGCCATTTTTATCCGACATAAGCGGTAAATTGAGCTGTTCACTGCGGTCAGCGGTGATGGTCAAACACACCAAGCCACGCGCATGGGTAATCATAAAGTTAATATCTTCTGGGCGTACATGGGTGGCTGCCATCACCAAGTCGCCTTCGTTTTCACGGTCTTCATCATCCATCAAAACGACCATTTTGCCTGCACGGATGTCATCGATAATTTCTGCCGTTGTATTAAATGCCATAAAAGTGCCTTTGTTAGCGATTTATTAAAATAACATTGATTAAAAAACTGATTGAAAAACTGATTAACAAATAGGGACAGAAAATAAGCGCTATCAGCTAGTATTGTTCAAACTATTGTCTAAGTTAACCTTAACAATCACCTCATCAAATTGGGTGAAGCTAGTATAGGCGCCCATTTCTTATTTGCGCGCTATTATAGCATTAACTCAGTGAGTCTAAGCAGCGAAATATTGATAGCCATACGCGCTGGTAGCGCACGCAGACATAAGGTTAGGGTAGATTAGTTGAAAAAATTAACAAAAAGGGATGATTTTGTATAATTTTTGAGCAAAAATTAAAAAAAACTGGTATATTATTACTTAATAATTAATAAAAATTACATTCTTAATACGTTTGAAGAAAACGTTATTAAAAAGTCATAGACGTCTAACCGATTTATTTATCTAAGGATCCTGTGATGTCAGTCTTTTATCTTATCTACACGAGCAAAATTACCTTACAAGCAAGTTTGCATACGATGACGTTGCCTGATATCTATCGTCAGTCAGTCGCGCGCAACACCCAGGCAAATGTCAATAGCGTACTATTTCTCAAGCAAGGCAACTTTCTACACTATATGGAAGGTAGTGAGCGCACTATCACCCAGCTATTTGACAAAATCAAAGCCGATAAAAGACACAAAAATATTCACGTCATTGCGCAGGGACAGGCGCCCAATGCGCTATTTGGACACTGGAAAATGCACTGCATCAATTTAGATAGCGTCAGTGATATGGATGATGTCGATGATATCAGCCCCCTGCTAGACTATTTTGAAACTGCGCAATTTGATAGCGCCAGTGTGCCAAGGTTACTTGCGGATGTAGAAAACTATTATCGTTCGGGCAAATGGCAAAGGCATCAACATACCAACTTTGATAAGGGCAGTTATAGCCATGCCAAGCTGCGCCGATTGGGCTTTAAGCATCGCTATTTTTTGTGGATTCAGCTTGGGTTTTTATTGGTGTTTTTATTGCTGATGATATACTGGGTATTACAGAATAGGGTTCATTTGGCTGCGCTAAATCATCCGTTGTCTGCTTTGACGGGTTTTTTAGCCGCCGCGCTTTAATCATCGCGCTTTAATCGCCGCTTTTCAAAGACTGCCCTTTAACCACTGCTCTTTAACCACTGTATAAAGGCATAGGTTTGCTGTTCTTTGGCATTATCAGCAAAGTCAAACAACCGTGTGCCCAGCAAATTATCGGGCAGATACTGCTGTGGGTGGTAATGGTTGGGGTAGTCATGCGGATAGATATAATTGGCGCCATAACCTTCGGCGCGCATCAGCTTGGTGACGCCATTACGCAAATGTAGCGGTACAGGTGATTGGTCATTTTCAGCCAGTCGCATCGCTTTATTGATGGCCTGATAACTAGAATTTGACTTCGGCGATGTCGCCAAATACACCACCACTTGCCCCAAAATAATCCGCGCTTCAGGCATACCGATGCTCTGCACGCTTCGCAGGGCGGTATCGGCAAGTAGTAACGCATTGGGATTGGCAAGTCCGATATCTTCACTTGCCAAAATCACCAACCGCCGCGCAATAAAGGCAGGGTCTTCGCCCGCTGTCAGCATCCGCGCCATCCAATACAGTGCCGCATCAGGGTCACTGCCGCGGACTGATTTAATCATCGCTGACACTAGGTCATAATGGCCATCACCCGATTTGTCGTAGCGTACCAGGCTTGCACCTGCGACCGCGATGACATTGTCATCAGTCACCACAATCGCTGACTGGCTGCCTGGCTTAAAATTAGGGCTTGATTGAATGGCGAGTTCAAGTAAATTTAACGCCTTACGCGCATCGCCTTGCGATAGCGCAAAAATCGCTTGGCTTGATTGTATTTCAATCTTAAATTGTTTAAAAACTGCATCATCGTCGATGGCACGTTGTAGTACTTGGCTGATTTCATCTTCGCTCAAGGGGTTGAGCCGATACACTTGGCAACGGGACAATAGCGCATTGTTGACACTAAACGAGGGGTTTTCGGTGGTCGCACCAATTAAAGTAATGTCCCCAGACTCAACCGCGCCGAGGAGTGCATCTTGCTGGGCTTTGTTAAACCGATGAATCTCATCGACAAATACCACCGGCGGCTCGCCAAACAAGCCGTCATCTTTTGCCAGTACTTCACGCAGCTCTTTGACCCCTGCATTGATAGCCGAGAGCGGGCGAAAAGGACGACCCACTGCATCGGCTAATAGCATGGCTAGGGTGGTTTTGCCGATGCCTGCTTCCCCATGCAAAATAATCGATGGCAAGTAACCTTGCTCAACAATACGGCGAATCGGTGCGTTGGCACCGAGCAAGTGGGTTTGTCCGATTACCTGGTCAAGCGATTTTGGGCGGACACGTTGGGCAAGGGGGATTTGAGCGAGTTGATTCATCATTAAGGTATAAGTTTAACTGGATTACTTAGTCGAAGGTCTTCAGCGATTTCACTATTTTTTAAATTGGGATTGTAGCTAAGTGCGGTACTTATTTGGTAAAAGTAACTGTATCAAAAACAACGAGGGTTTCTTAAGAATTTTAGCATCCTTAAATGACAGTGGTAAGCTAACTTGTTTGATTTGTGTGACTACTTGGATTGAGAAATATTTTTACTTTGTTAAATAAAAATAAACAGTAATGATGTGAGGCTTAATGAGCCATATTATTAAAAAAACTACAATATTGTTAATATGACAAGTGTAGATTGACGGGTCATTTTTTTCTTTTTACAATCTCATACTTTAGTTAATATTCAAACTGACAGTTAGTGCTCACTTTGGTATTTCATTAGTATTTAATAAGACAGTTTTTTAATAAGACAGTTTTTTATAAGACAGTTTTTTATAAGACAGTTTTTTGGTAATACGGGCATCATAACGGCGACCGCATCAATTACTAGGGTAATTGACGGCTTGCGGGGTTGTTATGTTGCGGCAAAGCCATAGGCAAGTTATTAGCGAGTCGTATGAAATTACATCAATCCATCAAGCCATCGACTTACCCAGTAAGCCATCATCTGCAGCCACTATCACGCGTGCTTACCCTGTCTGCGTTTACGGTGGCAATGGTTTCGTTGAATTTGTCCTTATCTTTGGCAGCGACTGCTGCGACCACGATCACCAAACCCAGCACTACCAAAACGACCCCGACAAAAACTACAACAAAAACCACCACCACGACCACGACAAAAACCACCAAAACGACCAGTAGTCCCACTAAAAATGCTAACAAGCCGCCTGTTAAAACATCAGCTAAAACATCGGCTAAAAATTCTGTTAAAACATTGGCTAAAACCACACCAGCAGCGCCAACCACAAAGCCCACTAGCAGATTGCAGCCCAGTACCAGTGGCGATACCGCGGAGTTTACGCCGATAATCAATACCCCGCCCAATCCTGAGCCTGTACTCAATGCTAGCCCTGCCACCGACGCACCATCAGCAGACACGCCATCGAAAAAAACCGCGACCCGCGCCAATGAAGTCAAAGGGGGGAAAGCAGCTGGGCTCAGCTACGATCCTACTATCAATAATGGGGTGCCTTATCCGCCAAGTTATGGCCTAGATGTGCCCAGTAATTTGACACTGGCACAAGCGCAGCAGTACCTAGTCAAAGTATCACCCAAAGTCGCGGCTGACAATGCGGCAATCGTGAGTAATGAGCTGCGAGCTGAGTCGACCAAAGGCTTAAACAAACCGATTGTGTATCTGGGTGCCAGTGCCACGCATGTACATGTGGATAACAATATAGATACCACGGGCATTAAAAACAACCTAGCCATTGACAACGCAGTCAATAACAATATTGGCAATTTGCCCATCACTTTGCCACTGCCTACTACGGCAGTAGATATCGGTGGTTTAATCACCGACCCGATTCCCAATAGCATCCCTGCCAATGTCGACAAAAATAGAACAGGCGCAAATGTCACCGTGCTGTGGTCTGCTTATAACGGACATAAAACCGAAGCAGTGACCAGTTTGCTCAATGGTATGACGGATGAAAGCCGTGCCGATGCTGACTTGTCACTGGATGAACAATACACCACGCTTACCAAACGCTATTTTCAAACCCAGCTTGCCATCATGGCAGCGTATCTACGCGCCGATGCGCTCAATGCGATTCGTGCCACCGACCATGCCGCACAGCGCGCACTCGATGTGGGGCTGATTTCAAAAGTCGAGCGTTTGGAAGCCAAAAAAGCCTTAGCCGATGCCGAATACGAAAATAGCAAAGCGCTGAACGATGCTGAGCTTGCCATGACCGCGCTACAGCGGTTACTGCGCACGCCGTATTTTATCAAACCAACATCGCCTTTATTTGTATCCACCAAGCCGTTGCCGCCGCTGAGTTATTTTCAGCAGCAGGCTAAAATGCATCACCCAGGTTTTGATAAGGTCGCCGCCAAGTACAACCAAGCCAAAGCGCTGCATGAATTTAGTGAATCCGCCTACAAACCCAATGTCACCGTCTTTGGTCGCTCTGAAATCGACGCTGACCCAAATTGGATTGCTGGGGTGTCTGCCAACTGGAAATTGTGGGGTGGGGTAGATCGCCGTACTAGCACCCAATCGAGCCTTGCCAAGCTGCACCAAGCCGAATTTAGCCAAGTGGATGTCAATGATAATATTATGTTATTGGTAGAAAAAAATTGGCAAACAGTCAACAATGCACGCGATAATTTTATTGCCTTAAATACCAATATTGAACTCGCCAGTGAGATGCTACGCTTTCGTCAGCTTGGCTTTAAAGAAGGCGTCAACACGGCCGTAGAAGTGATGCAAGCCGAAGCCAATTTGGAAAAAGCCAAAACCGAGCAAGCCAAAGCGGCAAATGATTATGTGCAGGCAATGGCAGACTTGATGCAAAGCTGCGGTACGCCGCTAGAGTTTAACCGTTATATGCAGGCAGCGGACGTCAAGCTACCCGCGATTTATTTTGAACATCGTAAGAACTAATCAATTATTTTAACCCGTGTCTTTATTTCACCAGTAGGCTTACCGTATGGCTGATCCACAAAACCCAACACCAGACAATGCGATGGACAACGCTAAAGACAACACTTTGGACAGCGCTGCGGATAATGCTAATGCAGCGATGAACGCCCAAGCTGCCGATGAGCCGCACGCAGAGGACAGCCTGTCAGCCGCTGCGACGGATAGCCGCTACGTGCCGCCTACCAAAAAACCCAGTAAAATCCGCACCATCATTATTGCTTTGATTATCCTTGGGCTGATTGGACTGGTCGCATGGGGGCTAATCAAAGACAAGCGCGAAACGCGCAGCGCGCCTGTGACCATCCAAGGGCATATGGAAGTAGAGCAAACGCCTGTCGCTGCCAAAGTTGCCGGTCGTATTGCCAATATTTATGTCAAAGAAGGCGATGAAATTAGCGTGGGCACACGCTTGATTGATATGGATAGCCCAGAAATCAATGCCAAGGTCGAAGAAGCACAAGCAGGCAAAGAATTAGCCCAAAGCCAACTGGACAAAGCCAACAATGGCGCAAGACCGCAAGAGATTGAAATGGCAAAATACCAGTACGATGCTGCCCAATCCGCGGCTGACCTTGCCAAAGTCACCTACGAGCGTATCAACCGCCTAGCAGCAGAAGGCTTGATGTCGCGGCAAAAACGTGACGAAGCCTATACCAACTATGTCGCCAGTGTCGATAAAGCCAAAATCGCCAAAGCGCAATATGAGTTAGCCAAAACAGGCGCGCGCAGTGAAGATAAAACCGCTGCCCAAGCACAAGTCAGCCAAGTAGAAGGCAAGCTTAAAGAAGCGATGGTTGCCAAAGAAGAAGCCAATCTTAAAAGCCCGATTGCGGGTATCGTGGACAACGTGATTGTCAAACCAGGTCAAGTGGTTGGACAGGGCGTACCACTGATGACCATTGTTGACCCCAAAGACCAATGGGTCGTGCTTAACGTTACCGAAAATAACCTAAACCATTTTGCAGTCGGTAGTGAATTTAGCGGTACGGTTCCTGCGTTATCGGTCAACAATCAGCCTTACCGCCAAGTGTTTAAAGTGTACGCAAGTTCCGTACTATCAGATTTTGCCACGTGGCGCCCGACCAACAGCAAAGACGGCTTTGATATGCGTACCTTTGAGATTCGTGCGCGCCCGAGCCAGTCAGATACACGCCTAAGACAGGGCATGACCGTATTGGTTGATATACCGGCAAGCCAGCAGCCAACCCAAACACAATGAAGTCAACTATGACATCAAAACTGACATCAAAACTGACCTCAAACAAGCCCTCTAAACCGTCACCGACATCGTCCGCTGTGCCAAATGCCAGTGACGGTGCTAGTGACAGTGCTAGGGCTAGTGACAATGACCATGAGCGTCATGCGTATGCGCAGTTTGATAACCGCTCAGGCTTTGTGCAATTCTTTGCGGCGTTTTGGTACAGTGCGCGCCGTGAATGGGATTTTTTGGTGCAAAATCGCTGGGATTTTTCCTTGATGTTTTGGATGCCCATCGTATTGATATTTTTGGTTTGGTGGATTTTTAGCAAAGGCATGGCAGTCGGGATTCCGATTGCGGTCATAGACAATGACCACTCCGCGCAATCTGCGACGATTATCCGTTATATTGATGCGACGCCTGAGGTTGCGGTGGTTAAAAGTCTTCATAGTGCCGCTGCCGCCCAGCAAGCCATCGAGACTACCGATGTCATGGCGGTGGTTGAAATCCCAGAGAATTTTTCAACCAATCTACTGGCTGGCAAAACCTCGCGTTTGCTACTCAATGTCAATGCCCAATATGGCACGCATTCAGGCATGATACAAAAAGCGGTACAGACAGCAGTTAGTACCTTTTCGGCAGGGGCAGAGATGCAGCGGCGAGTCGCCATTGGCGAAGATGTCACCCTGACCAAAACCAGTTATGCACCGATACAATCGCAAAGTGTGGCACTGTTTAATACCGCCAATAATTATCAGCAATTTTTGGCAGTCACTGTGGTACCAGCCTTACTACATATTTTGTCGATGGTGATTGGCGCGTCAACTGTCGGGCGAGAGCTGGTCGACAAGACGTTAGGTGAGTGGTATCAGTCGCTAACATCCCCCAAATTTGCCAGTAACCGCCTCTCTAACCCCAGCCATCCTGTGACACTGGGGCACGAAAAACCCAAACTATCGCTGATTATCGCAGGGCTCAATGGCAAACTAATTTGGGCGATGTTTGCCTATACGCTTTGGGCGGCGGTGGCATTGACCTTGGTGATGCAAATTTTCCCCATTCGTTTGGCATCCGTGGCGATTACTTATCTGATATTTTTAATGTTTATGATGGTGTCGTTCTGGCTTGGGGTGATTGTCACGGTAGGTACGTTTTCGTATCGTCAAGGCTTGTCATTTACCGGATTTATCTCCGCGCCGTCATTTGCTTTTTCAGGGGTGACATTTCCATTTTTGGCGATGAGTCCTGCCGCGCAGCGTTGGGCAAATGCCCTGCCATTAACCCATTATCTCAACTTGCAAACCACCCAATTACAAATGGGCGCACCGCCATCGTTTGCCTATAGCAGCTTTATCGGATTTTTTATTGCCGTCATGATTACCTTGTTGTTAGCCGCGTTGTTGACCAAAAAGGCCTTGCTGAAGCCTGAAAAATGGGGGCAACGCTGATGCCCTCCCAGACAACGCCCAGCAAAGTCGATGTAAGCAACTCTGCAAACATTTGGGAGCGCGGTTTTTTGCTGCAAGTTTTGCATGTATGGCGCAGCGTGTTTCAAGACAAAGGGGTGCTCACTATGCTACTGATTGCCCCGATTATTTATGGCTTTTTTTATCCTTGGCCGTATTCAAAAGAAGTGGTGCGTCATGTCCCTGTGGCAGTGGTGGATTATGACCATTCAAGTCTATCGCAGACCATTATCAGCTACGCCCAAGCCAATCCGCGCATCCAAAGCACCATTGTAAACGATGAAAACAGTGCCAAGCAGCTGATGTGGCAAGGCAAAATTGCAGGCTACATGGTGATACCCTCAGGGCTGTATCAAAAAGTGACCACAGGACAACCTGCCAAGGTGAGTATCCTTGCCAACGGTAACTATTTTTTGCTCAACAAACAAGTACAAACGGGGTTTTTAGAAGTCATCGGCACCGTGTCCGCAGGGGCGAAAGTACAAAAAAATGTTGCCATCGGGCAAGATATCACGGTTGCCAAAAACAATATTTCCCCTGTGGCGCTGACGATTAATCCGTTATACAACCGTACCGAAGGCTATGGTAGCTACATTGTCCCTGCGGTTGCGATATTGATTCTGCAGCAGATGTTTTTGATGGGCACGGCAATGCTAGTGGGTACTTGGGCAGAGCAAGACATGCACCGCGCTTCGATGAAAACGTGGCTTGCGCGAATATTGGGGTTAGCGTGTTTTGGTTTTGTGCTCGGCTGTTTTTATTATGGCTGGGTATTTTCCAACAATGACTATATCCGTAACCAAAATCTGACGGGTTCACTGGTACTGCTTGCCCTGTTTTTCCCCGCGGTAACGGCACTGGGCTGTCTACTTGGGGTGTGGTTTGGGGCGCGAGAACGGGCGATGCAAATCTTGGTCGCAAGTTCAATGCCGATGCTGTTTGTCTCAGGGATTTCATGGCCGTATCAAATGCTGCCTGAGCCCCTGCAGTATTTGCGCTGGGTGTTACCTAGCACCTCGGGGATGAATGCCTCTGTGATGCTGAACCAAATGGGCGTGCCACTGGCGTATGTCAACGTGTATCTCATGGCGCTCATGATGATTTTCTTGGTTTGTTTATTGCTGCTACTTTTATTAGCGAGTAAAGAAAGTGAATCGTTAGCAGATTAATCCTTGCCAACGGCTATTTTCTTCCTCATGCGGTTACACGTGCGGTTATTTGCCAAATTTGCGATGCGTGTAGCAAGTATCTATCATCCATCATCTATCATTTGATAAACTTTTCGATAGCACATTGACACAGATGGGCAATCCGTGGTTATCTAGCACAATGAATACAACATAATTGAATTTTTCAACTGATTGGCATATAGGATTTATCAGTGATCAGTATTTTTGATTTATTTAAGATTGGGATTGGACCTTCAAGTTCGCATACCGTCGGACCGATGAAAGCGGCGAATCTGTTCGTTAGCGCATTATCACAGCAGCAGCTACTGACGCAGGTGGATAGGGTGCAAGTCGAGCTGTTTGGTTCGCTCGGTGCGACCGGTAAAGGGCACGGTAGTGATATAGCGGTGATGCTAGGTTTGATGGGGGAGCAACCACAGACGACGGATGTCACCGCTATTTCACAAAAAATTGCCGATATCCAAGCGCAAAACACGCTGTGTCTAAATCAGCAGCATGAGATTAACTTTGTTGCTGACAAGGATTTAATCCTAAATGGTAGGGTATCGCTGCCCCATCATCCCAATGCCCTGACTATCACTGCTTTTACAGACAATGAAATTGTTTACCAAAATACGTATTATTCAATCGGCGGCGGGTTCGTGCAGACTGAGCAAGAAGCCCAAGCAAAAGAACCGGTGATTGAAAGCGTCAAAAAACCAGTACCTTATCCCTTTAACAACGCCAAAGAATTATTACAAATTTGCCAACACCATCAACTGTCAATCGCCCAGGTCGTTCGAGCCAATGAACTGGCTAACTTGAGTGAAGATGAGCTGCTGGGTGGACTTAATGACATTTGGCAAGTCATGCAAGACTGTGTCAATGATGGTTGTCGCCACGATGGTATTTTGCCAGGGGGCTTACAAGTACAGCGCCGCGCCAAGGCGATTTATCAGCAGTTATCCGCTGCCGATAGCCGAAAAGCGTTTAATGATGCCCTTGCCGTGATGGATTGGGTGAATCTGTATGCCTTGGCAGTTAATGAAGAAAACGCCAGTGGCGGACGTGTGGTGACCGCACCCACCAATGGTGCGGCAGGCGTGATACCTGCGGTCATGCATTATTATCGAGATTTTTGTCCAAGTTATACGCTGCAAGGTTTGCATGATTTTCTGCTAACCGCTGCGGCGATTGGCATCATTATCAAAGAAAACGCCAGCATCTCAGGCGCAGAAGTGGGCTGTCAAGGGGAAGTCGGATCGGCGTGTGCGATGGCGGCGGCAGGGTTAACCTATGTGCTTGGCGGTAGTCCTGCGCAATGTGCCAACGCTGCCGAAATTGGCATCGAACATCACCTTGGCATGACGTGTGACCCGATTGCGGGGTTGGTGCAAGTGCCTTGTATTGAACGCAATGCCATGGCGGCAGTAAAAGCGATTAATGCCTCAAGGCTTGCGCTTAAAGGCAATGGACAACATGTGGTATCGCTTGATAAAGCCATCAAAACCATGAAAGAGACAGGCAGAGATATGATGTCAAAATATAAAGAAACCGCAATGGGCGGGCTTGCTATCAATGTCCTAGATGAGGATTTTGCCGCCCAGTCAAATCTGATTCCGACGCTGGATGTGACGGTCAATTACAGTCAGTGTTAGTGCTACAATAAAAAAACCGATTCGCCAAGGAATCGGTTTTTTTGTGCTTATCAATCAATCGCAGGCTGATAATCCCCTGTGATAATACGGTCTTTGATGTCATCGGCTTGCGCCAACACTTGCGCCAATAAGGCTTTGACATTGTCAAGCGTGGCGATGGGGCTTAACGTGGTCATTTTAAGCGATTGCACATCTTGGTGAGCATCCCCTTGCTTTTGGTAACTGACGCGCGTCACGCCGATATTGGCTTCACCTTTGGCAAATAGCTCATCGGCGACATTTTGGTTTAAGCTATCAATCAACTCAGCCGGGTAGTCTTTGGGTACCACGCGAAATAGCACGGAGGCAAACTGTGGCTCTACCAACAATTCAAGCCCATCAGTGGCTTTGATATAGTCAGCGACTTCGCGGGTCAAATCAACGCCATGGTCAATCATCGAGCCGTATAATTCTTCGCCCAAGGCTTCCACTGTCAGCCATAATTTTAGCGCATCAAAACGGCGCGTGGTTTGTAGCGACTTAGAGACTAGGTTGGGTACGCCATGTTCCTCGTCATACGCAGAGTTTAAATACTCAGCTTCATAATGCATGAAGCGATAGTTGGCTTCATCTTTGAGCAAAAATGCCCCGCAAGAGATGCTTTGGAAGTAATGTTTGTGGAAGTCAAGGGTGATAGAGTCGGCTTGCTCAATGCCTGCAAGTTTATCGCGGTAGTTATTCGATAAAATCAGCGCACCGCCCCAAGCGGCATCAATATGAAGCCATGCACCGTACTCATGGGTAAGCTTACGAATCGCAGGGATTGGGTCAATCGCGCCGGCGTCCGTGGTGCCTGCGGTAGCGACCACACAGGCGATGATTTTGCCTTCGGCCTTCAGTTGCGCCATGGTGTGTTCAAGTGCGGCAACATCCATCTGCGCTTGGTCATTGACTGGCACAGTGACCACCGATTGAAAACCCATGCCCATCATTGCCATGTTTTTTTGCACGCTAAAATGCGCGTTTTCTGAGCAGATGACTTTCACTTTTTGCATGGCATCGGCTGGGATACCGTCACGCTGTACTGACCATTCTGACCCATCGTCATTTTTATAGTTGTTGGCGATACACCAATCACGGGCGAGTAACACGCCCATCAAGTTGGATTGGGTACCACCTGAGGTGAATACGCCCGCTTGTCCGCTACCAAAACCGACTTTTTGACGTAGCCAATCAATCAGTTGCACTTCCATCAGTGACCCTGCTGGGCTTTGATCCCAAGAGTCCATCGATTGGTTGGTGGCATTGATCAGCACTTCGGCGATTTGGCTTGTGACCATCGTTGGGCAGTGCAAGTGAGCGAGCGAATGCGGATGATGCACTTTTAAGCTTTTATTAAGGAATAATTCGACTGAACGTTTTAATGCGTCTTCCAAGCCTAAGCCTTCTTTAGAAGGTTGAAAAGCAATCTCAGCGCGCAGCTGCTTGATACTACCGCCTGTGTACATTTTGTCGTTTTTGAGCCAGTCGGTGACGGCTTGCACGGCAGTGTTCATGTTTTTTTGGTAATCGGCAATGGATTGGCTGTCATTACAAAATAACGCTTGGCGGTGCTGTGATAAGTTTGACATGGTAAGTCCTTGCATTCTTTAAGAGAGAGTTAACTATAAATTGTCATTAAACAGAGTGATACGAGCAAATGGTTAATTTATTTTACAAAATTACGCTTATACAGTTGATGATTTACAATATTGGCTTTGGCATCGTTTTTATCCCAAATTTGCAATTCCCACGGATAATAAAAATTGCTCGCATTTTTAAAATACACATGCACACCGATATACCCGTCGATATCACGTAAATACCAATTTTTTAGACTGTAATCTGTTTTCCAATCATCCAGTTTTTCCATGATGTCTGTCACATCAGCCGATGGCAAAATTATCCGAGCACCAAAAATATCATTTAAAATATTATTGACTGGGTACTGGTTTTGTCGTGCCAAATAGCGATTGACTTTGTCATAGATACTTTCAGCCGTTTTAACACGGTAAAAAAAATCGATATTTTGGGTATCGGCAAATGCCAAATAATCATTAATCGCTTCATGCAAATTAAGCCGATATGACAAGATAGGCTCAATAGGGACGGTTTTGAGCGTATGTGATAGGTTGATTTTTTGTACCTTGCCTGTTTCGAAATAATCTTGTGAATACTCACCATGAATCCGATTGATTTCTCGAATCAGGCGTTCGGTCTTGGCGATATTGGTTTCCATATTTTACTCAAAATGAAATAAACAGATAATAAAAACGGCAAAGCCACGTCAGTAACTTTACCGTCTTGATAGGCAATAATCAATTACCCACGTACTTTTTGCACGGCTTCAGCCACTGCCTTTTTAAAGCGTTCAAGCACCGCATCACATTCTTCTTGCGTGATGTTAATCGGGCAAAGCAAGCGAATCACTGTACCGCCACGACCGCCTTTTTCCAGCAGTAACTTGTTGTCAAAACACGCTCTTTGAATCGCATTCGCCATGTCAATGTCAGCAGGATACGAGCCGATACGGTCAGCAGGTTTACGCTCATCGACAATCTCAATACCGGTCATCAAGCCGCGACCGCGCACGTTACCGATACAAGGAAATTCTTGGGCGATTTTTTTGAGTTCATCGCGCAAGAATTCACCACGGATACGCGCATTTTCTGCCAAGTTTTTGCTGCGGATTTCATCCAATACTTGAATCGATGCCGCCATTGCAAGCTGATTGCCACGGAAAGTACCGGTGTGACCGGCTGGCGCCCATGCGTCGAATTTTTTGTTGATGGCAAGTACGCATAGTGGCAAGCCACCCCCGACCGCTTTACTCATCACCACCACGTCAGGCACGATGTCGGCATGTTCAAAGGCAAACATTTTGCCTGAGCGCGCAAACCCAGCTTGCACTTCATCCAAAATCAATACGATATCATGCTTAGCGGTCACTTCACGGATTTTTTGTAGCCATTTTTTGGGCGCAGGCACGACACCGCCTTCCCCTTGAATCGCTTCTAGGATGACCGCTGCAGGTTTGACCACGCCGCTTTCAACATCTTCAATAAAGTTTTCAAAGTAGTAAGTCAGCGCATCCACGCCCGCTTCACCCCCTAGACCAAGTGGGCAGCGGTATTCATGCGGATAGGGCATAAACTGTACCCCTGGCATCAAATTGCCCACTTTCTCTTTGGCAGACAAATTGCCAGTCATGGCAAGCGCGCCATGGGTCATACCGTGATAACCACCGCTAAATGCGATAACGTTGTCACGCCCTGTATAAGTTTTTGCTAATTTAATTGCCGCTTCTGTACCGTCAGCACCGGTCGGACCGCAAAATTGCAATACAAAATCTTTTGGAAAAAAAGACAGCAAGGATTCGGTAAATGCATCTTTGACAGGGGTGGTGATATCTAGGGTGTGCAGTGGCAGACCACTTTCTAACACATCATATAAGGCTTGTTTGACGGCTGGGTGGTTGTGACCCAAGGCTAATGTACCAGCACCGGCTAGGCAATCAAGGTAATCATTGCCTTCAACATCGGTGACCCAAATACCTTGGGCTTTAGCTATAGCTAGCGGTAGTTTGCGGGGATAGCTACGAACATTAGATTCCATCGTGCTTTGACGAGTTAAGTAATATTCGTTAGTGGCATGAGAAATAGGGTGTACAGGGGTGTGAACGCTCATATCGGATTACCATCTCAGATAAGGGTTTAAGAAAATTTGCTTGTGGCTATCTTTCTCGAACTTGTGAATAAAATATCAGTCAGGATGACTGACACCAAAACAAAAACGTTATACCGCAAAACCCCAAAATGCCATGACACTGCACCCAAGACCTAACAATATAACGTTCAAAATTTATGGGGGCATAATACCCTTTTTTTGTGAAAAATACAGTCTTTTTTGCAAAAAATCGCATGAATCCTCCAAAGTGATAACACAGCGGCGTATTTTGCGATGACAGAGGCAAAAAATCATGGCAAGCGGTGAGCAAGGTGAGTAATGAGCGGCACAACACTACGAAGAAGTGGGGAAGGTCTGACAATCGTTGACAGTCTATGCGGTATATAAAACTCTGCAGTCACAATTTCAGTCACGATAATGATAAAAAAATTACCTAGTTAATACCATGTTAATGAATTATTTGCTACAAAATAGCCAAGTGTCAGCACGCCTAATAATATCCAAGCTTACACCATCAAAATTTTATAAAAGCTAAATACTGCTTAGTATTGAGAGCTTTACACGAATAAACATACAAAAGCTGATTAAAAAAATATAATCAATTACCTAGCAAAATAGACTGGCAAAAGAACTAGTAAAAAAATTACCAAAAGAAACTGCCAAAAAAACGGGATGGCTACATACGCAAAAATAACAGACCCTTCTAATGTTAGCAGTGTCCTTGCATAGTAAAGGCGTAGCGAATTTTTAGAAACTATTTTAATAACATGCGTCAATCCTAGATAACACACTTAAAATAAACCCATAACAACTAGACGAGAAGCAACTTTATGCCACAATCCTTAACACTTACTATCAATCAGCAACAACACACGTTGACGAATCTAGATGTACGCACCACAGTGCTGGATGTCTGTCGCAACCATCTTGGCTTGACTGGCAGCAAAAAAGGCTGTGACCACGGTCAGTGTGGCGCATGTACCATGCTGATTAATGGTCAGCGGGTCAACAGCTGTCTAACCCTAGCGGTCATGCACGAAGGCGATAGCATCGAAACCATTGAAGGCATTGGCTCACCTGAAGCGCTTGACCCGATTCAACAAGCGTTTCTGGAACATGACGCCTTTCAATGTGGTTATTGTACCCCTGGGCAAATTTGCTCGACTAAAGCGATGATTGAAGAGCTACGCCAAAACTGGGCAAGTCATGTGTCAGCTGATTTGATGCAGCCTTTATCAAGCGATACAGCACAATTTAAGCAACAATTAGATAAAGAAATCTCTGAGCGTATGAGTGGCAATATCTGTCGCTGCTCGGCATACCCCAACATCGTGCGAGCGATTAAACAAGTATTACAAGAAACAGGTTTTTCGGCAGAGACAGATAAGGTAACCACTCAGACAGCAGCTACTCAGGCTACAGGAGTGTCGCTATGAAAACGTTTGATTATCAGCGCGCCAACTCGGTGGATGACGCCATCAAAATAGCCACTTTAGCTGAGGGGCATTTGGCTGAGGTGCAGCGTCCGTTTTTTATCGCTGGGGGTACCAATTTACTTGATTTGATGAAACTCGAAATCGAACAGCCAACACAGCTGATTGATATTTCACGTTTGCCGCTTAATACAATTGAAGCCACGCCAGAAGGTGGGTTAAAAATCGGCGCTATGGTCAGTAACAGTGAATTAGCGGCTCACCCTGTCATTCGTCAAGATTATGCGGTGCTTGCCCGTGCCTTGTTGTCGGGTGCGTCGCCGCAACTGCGTAACAAAGCCAGTACCGGTGGCAATCTACTACAGCGCACCCGTTGTTATTATTTTTATCAGCCTGATAGTCCGTGTAATAAGCGTGAGCCCAATTCTGGCTGCGGGGCAAAAGCAGGTCTTCATCAGAACTTAGCAATTTTAGGCACGAGCGAGCAGTGTATTGCCACCCATCCATCAGATATGGCGGTGGCAATGCGATTACTCGATGCTGTCATTGTTGTCCAGCAAGCGGACGGGCAAACCCGCCAAGTGCCTATCGCTGAATTTTATCGCTTACCTGAGCAAACCCCCCATATTGAAACTTGCTTAAATCTAGGTGATTTGATTACCCATATCATTCTACCGCCACCCTTAAAAGGCGTGCATAGCTATGACAAAGTGCGTGACCGTGCGTCGTATGCCTTTGCTTTAGTGTCCGTCGCTGCCGTGATTGAGCATGATAATGATACACTCACCAATGTGCGACTTGCATTTGGCGGTATTGGCAGTCAGCCGTGGCGAAATGACGAAATTGAAAAAATACTGATTGGTAGCACGGGCGATGCCGTGAGTATTGAGCTTGCGGTGGCGACCCTATTCAAAGAAGCAAAAACCGATGAACAAACCGAGTACAAGACCGTGCTAGTACAGCGTCTTTTACACCATGTTGTGCAGCGGGCGTTACAACAACCCAATCAATCAAGTCCTTTAAGTAGTGGAGTGAGTGCATGAGCCTAACACAAATTTTTGGCGAATCGCCCCTTGAAAAAAAACTGACCATGGACAAGCCTGTCGAGTCACGGCTAGATACGACCGATAGCAAACTCGTTGGCAAACCACTGAGCCGTATCGAAGGACACCTAAAAGTCGCAGGCAAAGCCACGTATACTGCTGAGCACCAATTTGACGACTTGTGTCACGGTGTCATGGTCGGCGCTACCATCGGTAAAGGCAAGGTAAAAAAAGTACATAAAGATACCGCCTTACAAGTTGCAGGTGTGATTGGGGTGTTTCATGACCCGCTGTTTTTACGCAACCCGCAACAAGGCGGTGTCAAAATGGCGCCTGTGCAAGGGGCAAGCGAGGTTTTTTATCATGGACAGCCGATTGCTTTGGTGGTCGCAGAAACCCTAGAAGCGGCTCAAGAAGGCGCGAAGGCGTTACAGATTGACTATGAAAATGATGAAAAACACGGGCATTTTGACTTTAACAAGCAAAAAAAGCATACCCAGTTTATTGATTGGGTAACCGATAAAAGTGACGACATTGGCAAACCTGAAAAAACGCTTAAGCAATCAGAGGTCAAAGTCGATGTGACTTATACCACGCCAAGCCAAAGTAACATGCCGATGGAACCGCACAGTTCGTTGGCGCGTTGGTTTGAAGGTAAGCTAACCCTTCATACTTCTAACCAAATGCTTGCCTCTTCCAAAGTACAACTTGCCAAAGCCTTAGATATACCGGAAGACGATGTCCGTTTGCTATCGCCCTATGTTGGTGGTGGGTTTGGCTCAAAACTGGGTATTTCACCAGAGTCGGTGATGGCAGCCATTGCGGCTAAAGACTTAAAACGCCCCGTACTGGTGAACATGACCCGACCGCAAGTCATGGAAACTACCGTCAGACGCACCAACACCGAACAACGGGTGGCATTGGGGGCGGATAAAGATGGTAAAATCCATACCATTATTCATAATAGCATTGTCACCAATTTACCGTCAGAAACGTTTTTTGAGCCAGTGGCGGTTTTTACCCCCTTTTTATATGGCGGTGACAATCGCCAAATCAAATACGAAATGGCGCGCATGAATTTTACCTTAACAGGTTCTATGCGTGCCCCTGGCGAAGCGGTGGGTCAGTTGGCACTCGAATGTGCCATGGACGAACTGGCGCATGCACTAAAGCTGTGCCCAATCGAACTGCGAAA
>ERZ500991.24-NODE-24-length-108349-cov-7.954236_pt1 | contig 108349 bp, 87 predicted proteins | sample MGYA00248823_ERZ500991 | MGnify/ENA primary metagenome ERZ500991 (study PRJEB25958, sample SAMN03398537) | human skin metagenome | study: EMG produced TPA metagenomics assembly of the Human Skin Microbiome Metagenome (human skin metagenome) data set. | reverse complement strand
AACACTAACACTAACACTAACACTAACACTAACACTAACACTAACACTAACACTATTCTTGATTCCAAAAAGCACCTACAAAGCAGTAAACTCATTCAAGAAACATAATCATCTAAGTCACAAGACATTATCGTAAAAATCATTACTCATTGAACAGCATCACACTATTGACTTTTTTGATTATGCGATTCAGAGCAAGCTCTTATTCTTGCTTAAAGACATTCGAGAATGTCAACAGCACAGCTACCACAGTCCTCGGCGAACGACGAGATGTCTTCAACGCAAATCTGCTTCTTTTGGACAGGGCCAGCAACAGCGCACTCCGTGATGCTCTTGGCACAAGCGCCGCACTTCTTCATGATTTCGCCACTGCCAAACTTGCAGTCAAGGTCGCCCTTCGGGTCGGAGGTGTAGCCCTTCACCGACACGCGGTCCGAGGCGGCAACAAGCGTGGCAGCAGCGGCAGCGAGAACAACAAATGCTTTGATCATGGTGAACCTTAGTTGGCGCTACTGTTCACATTGTGATAGCGACTTTTATGGCTTTTGGTATGCTTCCTTTTTTTTTCCTCCTACACGTGCTCCCTGCACTTTGTACAACGCCTAGGGTTTTGATTTTCTCTTCCTTAGATGATTGGTTAATTTTGACATGTGCTAGGGCGCTATCGCACTGCTCAAGTCAAATTTTCGTTACCTGGGTTCCCATTCAAAATGTTATTCGATGTCCACCTAGTACTCTGTTTCATTCGTCCAACAGCCTCCAGAGGTTTAAATCTCGCCCACACGTGCCGAACACTTAAGGGCAAGCCCCAATCATTCCGGTGGTTTTTTGGTATTTGCGCCAAGAAAGGCCTCAATACCTCCACATTGGCTAGGCGCAATTCATAGTGGGGTATTTCTACAACAACCACAACATATGCGTGTAGATCAGTAGACTTGATGAGAAAAAGCAATGTCAATCTCACTCAGCTTAGCGGCGTCTTTTCATATGGACTCTTTAAGTAGTACGAAATTTAGGTGATGTATTTGTCTAGACACTGGCCTTGTGCGCAACCTATGTGCTAATTAATGGTGCGGATTCCTGAATATATTTGGCTGTGGTGAGCAAAGCATTCGCTCTATTCAGGCTTTTAGAGCCAAAGAGGCTTCTCTTCAAATTGTTGCGTCTTGAGTTCGGAAACATGGGTGAATTTTTGTGTAATCACAAATTTGCGCATGTTGATGCATTTTCTCAAAACAAACCATGTCATGTAAGAATGATGACAACAGTCCGCCCCGCCCACTTTCCCATCTGGAATGAAAGTCCGTTGAACTTCTTCATGTCTAATTTTGCGTTCTGACGCTCTGCATAACGCTTTTGTATACTTGATTGTAGGCACGGATCGGATGATTTAGGGTTGATAGGCAGCTAATGTTCTGATTTGAAGCATTTCAGAACCTGAAATTCCTTTTTATGGTGCATTCTATCAATATTGGTGAGAGCATTCTTGAATCAGCTTTCCGACGTGCATATAGTACTTGAATCATGGCTGTCCTTCACTGCTGGTGAAAGAAAACTTTCCGCGTTTTGATACTGACCAGCTAGCACGAGTTTCCTGTACTCTAGGTCCGGTTAATATGTTGTTTCTATACGGTGTACCGTTCGTCTCCCAGCCTGCGTGTATCTAGCAACGCGCGTTGCCGCACGGTCGTCTATCAAGAACACGAAATCAGATACGTGGGCGGCAGCGGCTCCACCTACTTAGCTGCTGCTCGAGAAATGGGCCCATTTCACCAACTCCACGTTGGACACCGTAACAAGTATCACCATGGCCTTGACTACATCAATAACTACATCATCACTCATTAAAATGGGACCATCCAGTTGGGACCCACTTTCATTACACGTACAATGAACATGCACAAGCCAGAGAGAGCGATAAAGATGCCAGCAAAGACCTGTGCACGCACGTACTTCGGTGGCTCAATGTCCAAGAGGGAAGCTGCAATCGGTGGACCTACCAAAGAACCCACTGATGAGAGTAAGCTTGCAACAGACAGCCTCACATTAACATCGCTCTCATCATCCGTAATCTTCGTTACAATCATAGGTATCGCGGACAATAAAGAACCAGACAAAAGTCCATATAATACAACGACAACCACAAAACTTCCCTGCTGTCGCACAGCAATCCACACAAACGCAACTAGCGCGGCTGAAAATGTCCGTGGAACGTACAATCCAAACGCACCAATTCTCTTTGTCAGAAAAATTGACAGTAGTCGCCCAAGAATCCCCCCTGTCTTCAACAAAGAGGTAGTAAAAGGAAAGATGGCGTCACTGAATTTGTGGTGTTTTCCAAACGATGGAAGAAAATAGGGAGGCACGTACAGACCCATGTTCCCCAAAAAGTAGCCCAAGACAAATACAATATACACCGGATCCTTGAATACATGCAAGGCGAAAAGCCGGCGGCTTTCAATAGCCCTACTCCGCGGCCGCAGCAACAATAGGGCAAGCAACAACAAAGCCATGATGAGAAAACCGATTATGCGGATAGTCCAAGCATATCCAATATTTGGCTGCAATTTGTTGAACATAATCGGAAAGATCAGACTTCCCAAGCTACTCCCTAATGTGGCCAGCCCCAACGCCACGCCTGGCTTCTGATGGTGGTATTCTGAGCAACAAGTAATACAGGGAAGATATATCAACCCAGTACCCACCCCCACACAAACGCCATGGGAGAAAAAAATATGCACATACCGGGTACCCTGCCCGTTCATCATGATGCCAAGCACAATGAGAATGCTTCCTACAGTACACATCGCGTACATGTACCCATAATCGACCCACTTAGATGTCAAGATCCCAACCAGCACAGCCAAAAATTGCTGAATGGAGCCAATCCACGCAACATCGGATGCTGAATGCTGCATGAGCAGTATGTCCCTGAAGTACAAAAAAAAGGTACCATAGCAACCAATGACACCCCAGGAGCAAAACAGAAAAAGGAATGCGCTCAATACCTGGGTCATAGGGCGCAGCTTTGTTAGATCCAACCCAGCGTGATGCGGTAATATCGACAATACAGGCAGTAAAGTGGGGTCCTCAAATGGCTCTGCTGTGCATATGTGGTCATGCGCGACTACTTGGTGTAATGGCGGCCTACCTTCCAAGCCACGGTGACGGAACGCATGATCTGAAATAGAGATCGACTCACGCCGGGAGACAGCGCTTGTATGCGCCATGGGCGGCGCAACAATCGCTGGCTCCCCCATCCTGTGGGGAATGAGCAGCCCACTAAATGAAACATGGGCGGCGCTTTGGTCGAGGGAATCACGTGCGTCTACAGGAAGGGTTCCACATTAAATTCGAGGGCCGAGCATGGGAAAGCAAGCTCAAAGCGCTCGAGCACATCCGGGTGCAGCACACCCAGCGTGCCAATTCGCTCGTCACCATCCAATGCCTTCTTGAGATCGTCGGTCGAGTCCAATCCACGAGCCGATGAACTCGGCGTGCGGAGCACAATGTGAGCTGCGCGTCCGGGGAAGAAGGAAGGGTCGTCTGCCTCCTGCAGGTAGTACCCGCACTCGGCCTTTGCGTCTTCGCGGGAAATGCGAGGAACACCCAGCATCATCATCAGCTTGTCAAGAAGACCGTGCACGACCTCAAAACCTGCTGCTTTGTTACTGTAAATAGCAGCCATGTGGCGCTCATTGCGTGCCATACGCTGCGTCTCCGTCGGGTCCTTGAATGCCACATCAGAGACCTCAAAGACCTGGATGGGAAGCGCATGCTTTTTGTTCTCACGAATCGTCTTGAGAATTCCAGGGAGAAGAGACGTACGCACGATCTGGTACTCGGAGGTTTTTGGGTTCTCTAGGACAATGGCTGTTTTACCATCATCCGTGCGCTTCATCCATGCGAAGTTTTCATCATGCGAGCATAAAATAAGAGGAAGTACTTCGATCCACCCAGCCTGAGCACATTCGTGACGAATAATATCGCTCAGCTTGTTGATAGGAAGCGGTCCACCTACTGTATTTGTGGTCGGGAACGTCTTGGGCAAATTGTCGAAGCCATGCGCCACAGCCGCATCTTCCATGAGGTCACATTCATGCAGAATATCAGGGCGAGTTACAGGCACTTGAACTTCCACCACATCTGGATCCGTGGCCGACGGCTGGGCGCCATGTCCCATGCGCCGCAGCAGACCTGCGATTTTCTCCGCATCCTGATCCAGACCTGTACAGCGATTCACATACGAGACACGCACCGCGGTTTCACGCGCATCAAGGTTTGGCGTGATGACCTCTGCTCCATCAGGGTATACGACACGAATCGGCTCAACAACGAATGGCTCTGCACAGTATTCAGAGAACATCGCAACCAGGTCGGAAATCACAATGTCCAGCTTCGTCTTGTCCAAAGCAGTCACATCAATAAACACATTCTTCGTGTCGAGCTTAATCTTGGAATGGTTCGAATTAATAATGGGCGGCATGGACAAAACGCGCTTCTGCTGGTCGAAAATAATAGGATAAACCGGACTGTCACGAATGATGTGCAAGTAGCGGCCTAGATGACGGTCCGTTTCATACAGATCCATGAGACCCGAACCGGTGAACTCCTCTTCAAGATTGAGTGGAGCAAACTTGATGTCATTCGGTGGTAGGGCATCATACACAAACGGCGCCTCGATCGTGTCCAGGTCGTGAGTGCCGATAGACACAAGCGTGCGCTGCCTAGCCAGGTTCTGATGAATCTTGTCCTGGAAATCGATAAAGTTGTTGTATCGCTCTTGAGTAAAGGTGATGTTACGCAGCACAGCGCCAGCAAAGTAAGGGCGGATACGGGCCGTAGCGGGCGTCAGCTTCATGGTCAAGAGCTCCTTAGGTTGTGACAAAGTGTATTTCGGAGGCTCCTGCAGCCCGAGAAACACACGAAGAGCTCGCAAAATGCCCTCAAAGCATAGCAAATCGTAACGGTTCGCTGGAATATCGATCTTGAGTTGCGGGCGTTCGTCGGTGCCTGCCACCTCTTCAGTCGTGTCTTCATCGAGTTCAATTCCAAACTGAAAACAGAGTTCATCGAACTCCTGCGTAGTGTATTCGTGACCAAGTCCCTCGAAAAGGAGTGCCTTGTCAACACCAACCGTCGGCATCACGTTCAGGTAGTGGGTAACGAGGTGGGCGATTCCTTCGGTCGCCCAACGGTTTTGACACCACGTGGCACCGGCCGAAATTCCCCATGGGCTCTACACATTTGTCCTACTACGTGAGGGAGTACTTGGGACCGCCTCCGCCCTCAGGCACCGTCCATTCAATAGACTGATCAGGCGTCTTGATGGAACATGTCTTGCAGTGAATGCAGTTCTGACTGTTAATAACGAGCTTCTTTCCGCAAGCATCCTCTCGGCCGTTGGCATCCTCCTTGTTCACATATTCATATACAGCAGCGGGGCAAACACGGCCGAGTGGACCGTCAAAGATGCCCACATTACGCTCGACGTGTCCCTTGTAGTGACCATCCTTTACGACAAGGTGTACGGGCTGGTTCTCGGCGTGGTTCGTTCCGGTGCGCGAAACAGACGTCAGGATATCAAACGAGAGTTTTCCGTCTGGCTTAGGGTAGGAGATGGGCTTGCATTGGTCTTTCGGTTTCGTGTACTGATAGTCTTCCTTCTCATGATGGAGCGTCCAAGGAACCTTACCCTTCAAGAACATGGTCTCCAGGCCAGAGTATATCAGGGCACCCAGGAATCCAAACGCGTGGAAACTGGGACGAATGTTTCGCACCTCATACAGTTCCTTCATGATCCAACTGTTGTCAAGCTTGTTCTTGTACTCTGCGATATCGATAGGAGCATATGGGTCGTTCTCACTGCGATGGGCAAGCGCCTCCACGGCTGCCTCAGCAGCAAGCATACCACTCTTCATGGCATTGTGCGTTCCCTTGATCTTGGGCACGTTGAGGAATCCGGCAGAGCAGCCCACTAGCGCACCACCCGGGAAGTGAACCTTAGGGATGGATTGATATCCACCTTCATTGAGTGCACGAGCGCCGTAAGCCAGGCACTGACCACCCTCAAGTACCCTGGCAAAGAAAGGGTGGTGCTTCATGCGCTGGAATTCCTGATAAGGGCTAAGGTAGGGATTGCCGTAGTCAAGACCCACCACAAGACCAAGCGAAACCATGTTGTCATCCATATGGTACATGAACGAACCGCCATAAGTATCGGTGGACAAGGGATGGCCCATCGTATGAGCCACGAGACCAGCCTCATGATTCTCAGGCTTCACGCGCCACACCTCCTTTATACCGATACCATACGTCTGAGGATCAGCCCCGACTTCCTCACGAAGTTTTAGTTCCTTCATGATCTTGAGAGAAAGGGAGCCGTGGGCGCCCTCTGCAAACAAAGTGATAGGTGCTCGGAACTCCATACCTGGCTCATAGTTGTCCTTAGGCTGACCCTCCTTATTCAAACCAATGTCGTTGGTGACAATACCCCTAATACCGCGCTTGTTACCATTCGCGTCTTCGTCCCAAACGATCTGCGCGCCAGCGAAACCGGGGTAAATTTCGACTCCAGCTTCCTCTGCCTGCTCACCCAGCCATGTCGCAACGCGCGAAAGCGACACAATGTAATTGCCTTTGTTGTTCATTTGCGGAGGATGAGGCATAGGGATCGATCCCGTCTCAGTCAAGAATACCATCTTGTCGTGTAGGGCAGGTTGGTTCAAAGGCGCACCCTTTTCTTTCCAGTCAGGAATAAGCTCATCAAGCGCATTGGTCTGAATCACTGCGCCTGAGAGAATATGGTTACCGATTTCTGCACCTTTCTCAAGAAGAACAACGCGAATGTCTTCTCCTTTTGCTTCTGCGAGTTGCTTTATCTTAATGGCAGCACTAAGACCAGCAGGTCCACCACCAACGATAAGTACATCCACCTCGTCCACAACGCGCTCCTCTTCCTGTATCTCTTCCGCTGTGTCCTCCTCACGAAGAGCGGTTCCAGCATGGAAAAAACGACGGCATGGGGCGGGTGAGAACTTGGCAAGACGGATGCCTCTGCAGGCGCCAGACAAAATAGAGCGCCTTGACGCGAACGCAAAAGAATGGCCTACTCGACCGAGAGCAGAGACCCGTGGAACTCGAGCAACTTGCCTAGCAAGCATGATGTCAAGAAAATTTGCCTTGGACCGGTTGCGTGTGGGAACACCGGCCGGGTGGGAAGGAGCACACTATAAATTTTCATCCAATCAGAAATACATATTTGATCATCGAGGCGGGGAACGGCTCAGCGCTCATGCAGCTAGTTTTAGTATTGCTTACGGGCAAAACGTCACATCAATGAGAAGGGTTCGCGAGCCTACAACCGCGCGTCGTAGGTATATTCGAAAGCAAATACAGGCCCAAACAAGACATAGCGAACAAGGGATTGCGGAGAGTCACTATACACATTCTAGCAAGCCCTTTTAAAAACCAAAGACGTAGAACGGTGATATCACATCAACGTCGTAACATATACATGAAAACCTTAACACAAGAGAATACACTTCTCGACCTAACAATTGCAAATAGACCCTTCTCGAGGTGGACCCTTAACTTCCATAAGAATGATTCGGAGCGAGGGAAGCACGGCAGTCGATCCCACAAGTCCATTCCACTTGCGAGGGATTGCGTCAACGGGGGTTTTGCGACAGCTTAATTCAGGAAGCTCCATGAAATGGGGAAAATACCGAGGTCCATGTCGCCGTCAGTGAGCTCCGAGAAAAGACCCTTGCTGAGGTCGAGTGATCCTTCCTCACATGACGGGCACGAGTCGGCCACAACAGCATGGATGACCTTCTTGTTTTTCTCGTTCACGATACGAATGAGTTTACCGCAGTGTTCACTCTTTTTATCTGTGCTGCCATACTGGTGGGCGTTGAGAGCCACAATATGATCAGCGTTTGTGCTCCACCAACCGCAGTTGCCCTCACTCTTGTCAGCAGCGTACCATGTGGCCTTACCGCCAAAGATTCCACGGCTTTGGACTTGAGAGGCAGGAGCGGCAGCGACGGAGGCAATGACAGCGGCGGCAGCGGCAACGAACGAGAACTTCATTTTGTCCGAGGAAAAGCTTGCCTGGAAAGCAAGGCCAAGTCCTCTCTTTATATGTTTACTGCGCTGCACTTAGGCTTGTATCTGTGAAGACATTATGCAACATACTCCCCCAGATGCCTTACAATTCTCAGCGTAGCCACCCCAGAATTGCTGGAGCGTAGTAAAGAATTAATATCTACTTGCCCTCTTTTTCAGAATCTCCCCACCTCATTCGGCCATATTCTGTCAAACAGGTCCAACTTGTGGAGCACAAGTAACAACGTAGCTTGTATATTCGGGGTACATAAATGCTATGTTTACGATAATGGCGGACCATTGGAGCGTGCTATGAACGTACTTTATCTAATATTTGCTAAGGGTTGCATGTATGTACATAGGCCTTCTGGCATGACTAGTCCCCCCGAATTCTACCAGGCAGTATGGCATCAGCTTGACGTAATCAATGTAGGGATATCTTCGGCTCAGTCGCGCGTGGAGGTGGGATCTGCTGTTACGAGGGCGACATGGCATCTGAGCAAGTCAAGTCGATTCTCGCGCAGTTTCAAGAGGTGCAAAATGGTATGATTAAATGCGCTTTCCATCTAACATGAAAGAGCTCAACAACTTAATAGATACGCACCAACAACTACTTTCCCAGTTGTCTGAAAACCAGCAAGTGCTCAAGGTTGGTGAATTTTCCTCGTTCCAGACTAACGTGGCAGGAATTTGAAAAGCTTGAACCCGATGCGCGCGTATTCAAGCGTCTAGGCCCCGTGCTTCTTCCACAAGAATTTGCTGAGGCAAAAACCAACGTTGAAAAGCGCATCGATTTTATTCAAACAGAATCGTACGTCATGCATTTGTGCTCATGTTCTGCAGTCAACGAGTTGACAAGCGAATCGAGCATCTTATCTCCAAACGTAATGAGCTACAGACTGAGGTATGATTCATGTTACTAATGTACAAGATTGTGAAGTCGAAACAAGCTCCGTAAACATATTATACCCACTATTCTTGCTGTAGCCGTGCTATTTCAGCGCGAATCTCTTCTTGACTCTGCCTTAACGACGCCATATCGTCTAGATTGCGTAATTTTTGGGCTGATTCCATGTATTCACTCAAAAGAGTGTCCTGCACCTTGAGCGCATGTAGCTGTTCTTGGATATGACGAGGTACCTTTTTCTTAGATGCATTGGGCGTCGGCTGAGAGGAGAGACCTTGCAAGGGAATCATCTAGTCATGGTGAGTATGGTATACGTACATTTCGCTGCAAGAATAGGCTTGCTCGCGCGAATATGGCCTGCTGTAGTCGCTTTTGTGCCGCCGATGTCACTCCATCTACGATGGGCGGCATGGACTCTATTTTGCGCGCAAGTTGTTCAAATCGTGAAAAGCGTGCAAGTAAATCCTTTCTGGCTTGGAATGCATTGGCCTGTAATGCATGACTGTCGCGCACAGTCGAGGCTAAAGACAAGTCGGTATCGTTTTTTCTTCGGTCAGTCTTCGTGCACTTACTTTAATCCCAAAATCATTTCGTGGAAATCGGGCAGCGCTTCATTGATGTCTTTTTGAAGAATAAGCAGGTTCTTTGGAAGTTAGTCATGAAATACATACTTGGTACAAGGGACATAGTGGCGTGTCATCTGATCTCCGATTTCGGAGCATTATGCGATGAACAATGCTTTTACAGGAGCGACAAAAACGGATTCCGTCTTTTTCGGCAACTTCATAGTCGCGCCATTCGGTGGATGTAGCAGGGGTATCAGGTCGATTAGGTATATCCCGCAGTGTTTTGCTTGATGCATCATATAACATTAGCGAGCTGCAAGGCTCCCATGACTCCAGCTGTTTCGCATGCATTTCTTCATCGTGCAACAGAACCTGAGGCAAACGCGGTGAAGAGCATACCAGATTGCCACACAATCGACAATGGTGCCGGCGAACCGCTAAGGAGAAAGGGGTCTGACATATATGGCATCGCGGATGCTCACCACCTTCTTGCCACTTCACAACACGTTGTTCAGCCACTCTCCGCGATCGCTGTAGGCGTTGTAATTGCCGCTCATGTTGGGAACTAAACATATCCCAAACTCGATCGCCTCCGATTTGCCAAAAATGAGATGACCCCACAGTTTGCGGCAGTTCAAACTCAGGAGAGTAAATAGTCATAAGTTTCCCCAGGCGACGCTCCATGCGCTGTTCATCCAAATCCATCATATCGACATGCTTAGCCCGCCTTTCCAGAAACTCATCTGTTCGATGGCGCACGACACCTTTCGGTTGAAAACCTGGTCGATAGGGCATTCTTCTCGATATAGATTCGGCTCCATATTCCCTAGGGAGAGAATTGATGCGCCGGACAGGCTCCGTGGTCAATCGGAGCGAGGCAGGTGTTTCCATCGCGACCTTTCTGGATGACGGAGAAGCAGATCGAAATGGCGAAACAGCATCTGAATCGATCTTTTTCAAGGAAGATTGTTGGTCATGTGGCTCGACCTTTCCAGGAACAGGACGGCTTGCCGACATGACACGCAGTGGCGACCCATCACGAGAGCTCAGGGGAAAACCTTGTTCTGACGCGGATCGCGATGGGGAGAGGCTTGGGTGACTCGTGGTTCGTATTGGTGACTTGCGCTTCATATAGGGCGTATATAGTAGGTCTCCGTAATTTGAAGCCGGAGTCTTGGGATGCTCGGCATCGCGTGGCTCCATCTCCCCTCGCTGATGCATTTGTCGTTAGACGCACCACAATCTTGCCAAGTGGAGAAAGTGGATCTACGTTCCGTCATAAAGGTTTCACCACATGCATGCTATACAATTACAGTCGTCGAAGCGCCATAAGCTGCACTTCGAGTTCAGAATTAGCCAATTGACAGTTTTCAGGCTCATCCATTCGCGACCGCAAAACATCCCATAATGAATCCAGGATGAATTCGGTCGCACCCTTACTGAGTTGTCCCCGTTCCTGAAGCACCATACGGAAATGGCCCTCGTACACGTTTTTAAACATCTGAAGGACGTGATCATTATACGATTCTCGTGTAATTTTTCCCGCCTTTAATGCAAGCCAAGCTGGTTGAGGCAAATGTAATGGATTAGGCTCACTTTGCAGAGTCACGACCTTTCCCGAATCCGTGACAATTTCCTTCAAGTCGCTTTTGCCCAATCCGCAGCTCCAGTCCAAAGACCATACATCCGTGAATTTTTCCAGAACGCGCAGTGTCTGCTTCTTAGTGCGTGGGTACATTGGCAGCGTCAACATGTGTCGCGCCACGTCCACTTTCATCATACCACATGACACCAAGCGCTGAAGACATGGCACAATCATATCTGACATCGTGTTCCAAATATTTTTAGGTCTCGGTTCGACACTAGCTGTATCCGCTGCTGCAAGTCGAGAAGCATCTTTTCCAGACATGGCCGCTGGCGATTCTAACGAACGCCTGGTATGAGAGGCCGCGACGGCACTCTGTCCAGATGCTTCTTCCGCAGCGACTGACTCAGATCTTGCAATATACGCCATGACATAGATACCACCACGTCGAAACTCTTTCGCGCGAGCGCTCAAGCTCATAGTGAGCTCTGCATGCGCCATTGAAGCAATCGAGACATTATTTGTGGGCGCGTGTGTCCAGTGCAAATCCATCAAACTGAATCCAAGATGCAGCGTATCCGGTGGCACGATACGTGAGCCAAAAGGGCGCATTACTGACATGGAAAAAATTGCATTTTGCAGCGAAGGATTTCGTGACGATTGCCACAACGGATCCAAGTAGGACTCTGGGTGAGAGTCCAGCATATGCTGAAACGAGCGCAAATCAGACTGCTCTGAATCTTCATGGATTATCACAAAACTGACCCAGTCTGCCGTTTCTTCCGCATATCCTGTTCTAGAGGCCCGCCTAGCTTCAAGACGCTGGTTTTCATGGAAGGAGGGATCCTTTTCCAATTTTTCTCTGACACGTGCCACGAAGCATTCAATCATACCTTTAAACATATGCACTGCTCGCGAATGCATGCAGCCGTACTCTGTCAGGAAAATGGTCGCGTATGAGCTAATGGGAATCGTTTCGATCAGACTGGGCAACACCGTGCTTATCTTGGCCCTAACACCCGGTCCGAACTGGTTGTTATGCGAGCCTGACGCAAAATCAGAAAAAAAAGAGGCACTGCCGGCTGATCCTGAAGACTTCAAGGGAGGCCGGGTCACATAAGTCTCACCCTGATCTGCTCGGTCAGACAGAGTGGGAAAAATGCCTTGCTTAGGCGCTTCCGAGTTACTCTGCAAGTCATGAGACGGCTGAGGAAACGAATAGTTGCCGGTAGAATGGTTCGTGCGCTGCAAAGCAGTATACTCCGTCTTGGGTATGGGTTTATCGCTTCGTTGTGAACCGAATGCCGTAGCGCGTGGTTTCGTTGGACCCTCATGCGAGCTGGACCAAGTACTAATAAGGTCCGAGCCGTCATCCGATGCAGATGAAATATATTGCGACGATAAAACTTGTTCAACAAGCTGCCCGGAAAGCTTTCCCTGCAATATGTCGTCTGTTTTCAAGTAACTGTACGCAATGGGCATGTTAGGGGAGTAATTATGCCACGGTGCATTTGCCATGCCATTGGTCTGATATGTCGCATCCTCTCTCGAGGATGCTGCTGAGCTCGGCTCATTGTCATATTGTGCTTGTGCCAGAGGCGGTAGATCGTCACGCTCCGAGTGATGCCACGTTTGAGCTGAATTCGATTGATAAGAGTCACAGCCTAGCTTATCCGTCGAATCATGTCTTGACACTGTGGAAATGGGTTCAAGCTTTACACCAGATGTGCCCGACGAATTTATGCCAGTGTCAATACTAATGTTCAGTCGGCCCATGCCTTTCACGGGATTTCGAGTTCGATTCGATTTGGCAGGTTCATAGTATTTCGTTTCGCCATCCAGCTCATGATCCTTCATTGCGCAATGAACTGATTTGCACTGTTATGGTGCGATGGGCGCGAGAAAACGGGTCAAAATCGGCGTCAGATACAAAATTTCTCGTGAATACCAATTCCTTGCCAAATGTGTCCACCGAGAGGTTACTGCTGCCGAGCATTTTGATTTACGAAACGGGGGCCTTGAAGGCGCTCGAGCCTATCAATCAAGTCCCTGTGGAACATCACGTGCTTGTCATGTTTGTGGAGGGCGTGAATCAGGATTGCGAATTGGGCACCCTTTAATCACGCATTATTCCGTTTAAGCTTTTCGCATCCTGTCGTGCAACGCCTGAATGAGAATGTGCACCTTTTGAGAATACTCAGGTATTTGAGAAACAAAAAGTCGAATGCTGGTTGTCCAATAACTTATTACTAGTCCATTCTAGCTCAGTTGGCAGAATCAATCCATAGGAGCATCCTGTACACGTCCCCACAATGCATCTGATTCGTATTCAGGACCCTCTTATGGTGAATCCATATTTTCTACGTGTTGGGTGCGATTCAAGAATTGTTATGATGCAGTGCAAACTATCCCTTGAAATAAAGACCATCCCATACTCCAAGCAGTGTACATCAGAGACTGCTGAGGCACATCGTGGACATAAATGATCGTTTTTGAAATTATGCGCGGTCTTCATCTCATCTTGGGGCCAAGGTAAGACATAAGATGCCTAGCAAGTACATGTACCTTGTAAAGGTCATAAATTTTTGTAGTATGCAGATGGAAAAAATATAAACGTCCTTCGGGATCAACACAATGTACATCCTGGCGCATCAATAAAATCAGTCCTTGATAACAGAACTCGAATTCGAACGAAGAGCTTATCTTTAAGAACTGCTGTCTTGTTGTAACAAAGTCGCTTCGACGTAGCTTCACACCTAAGGTGTCGTTTTTTTATTAGGTTTCAAGGCCCGTTTGTTCCATGTTACAGACAACACGAATAGCATATTCACTATATTTTACAAGCCGACTGAGCATATGCGTCTTTGCAATAGAAACGGGCCTTCCTTCTCATCGATTTCGCTTGATTAAGATCTAAATGTGCTTGATGCGTCACCATAATTCAGACGAGATTCGATATGTGCATTCACTTGTGCAACAATAAGTTCATGAAGTCGAGCTCCATTATTCATGAATAACTATGCATCACTTGTACGAGGGGTTTTTGACACTGCGGCTTCTCAGGTTGTCGGATGCAATTTTTCAAATTGATGATCGCGTACAGTGCGAAAGGAACTTGCGTCCGCTGTTCAGAGCTTTTGTAAAGCTCTGATCAAGAAAGGTCTCGAGAACTAGCTTCAATGACTTTAGGCCTTCTATTTCGATGCTGATTTCAACACGTTGGAGCATCGTGACATAGACTTCGCAACGATCTATTCATGTCTCCACGAGCCACCAACGCACAGACCAATCTCTAAGCACGCCGTATGTGACAGCTGTTGAAAGCATTAGGGGCTATATAAAACACGATAGGGAACTAAACCACCTGCAAACCAAATCACCCGGCCAGGTGACAGCGTAAGCAAGCCGATGCCAGTATCATCAAGTATACGTGAATAAAATAAAAGCTTGTTTTTTTACTCTTTAAAGGGATCCATATCCATAGTTGAGTATAGAGAGGTCCTTTTGACTCCTGTTAGAGGCTGTCACAAAATGACCATCTTGGGAATAGGAACCCTTTAAAGGAAGGTCTTGCGAGCCTCCTCAGCGGCAGTGACCATGGCCTTAAGCTGAGCAGTGCACTCGTCCCACGTGCGGGTCTTGAGACCACAGTCGGGGTTGACCCAGAGCAGCTTGGGGTCAATGAACTGGCTCATTTCCTTGATGCGCTGGGTCATCTCCTCAGCCGATGGCACACGAGGCGAGTGAATGTCAAACACACCCGGACCAATCTCGTTAGGGTACTTGGTCGTCTGGAAGATCTTGAGCAGCTTGGCATCACTCTTCGAGTTCTCAATCGAGATCATGTCGGCATCAAGGGCAATGACCGAGTCCATAATGTCGTTAAAGTCAGAGTAACAGAAGTGACTGGCAGTGTTCATGGCGTCCGAGGCACCGCTCACCGCCAGACGGAATGAGTCCACAGCCCACTTGAGGTAAGCGTCCCATTGCTGGCGGCGAAGAGGGAGACCCTCACGAATAGCCGGCTCGTCGACCTGGACGGCACGAATGCCTGCCTTCTCAAGATCCACGACCTCGTCTCGGAGAGCCAAAGCAATCTGGAAGGCCTGCTGGTCACGGCCAATGTCCACACGAGGGAAAGACCAGTTCAGAATAGTCACGGGGCCAGTAAGCATACCCTTCATGATCTTCTGCGTAAGGCTCTGAGCGTATGACGACCAGCGCACCGTCATGGGCTGAGGACGAGACACATCCGACACAATAATCGGAGGGCGCACGTAGCGCGAGCCGAAGCTCTGCACCCAGGCGTTCTGGGTGAAGACAAAGCCATCAAGCTGCTCACCAAAGTACTGCACCATGTCGTTACGCTCAGGCTCACCGTGGACCAGCACATCCAGGCCAAGAGCTTCCTGCTTCTCAACCACCATCTTGATCTCGTTCTCCAGGAACTTTTCATACTCCTCCTGCGAAATCTCGCCCTTCGTAAAGCGTGCGCGGTATTGGCGGATCTCCTTGGTCTGAGGGAATGAGCCGATGGTCGTGGTGGGGAAGGGAGGAAGCTTCAGGAACTGGCGCTGCACCTCACGACGCTGGGGGAATGGCGACTTGCGGCTCAAGTCCTCAGGCCTGATGTTGGCAACACGCTCACGGACAGCAGGGTCCGAGTTCTTCTCAAAGTCACGGCGGGCTGCAATGCTCTTGGCGTTCGCCTCCAGCTTCTGAGCAGCAGCGGCCTGGTCCTTCAGGGCGACACCAATAGTGGCAACCTCGCCGCACTTCTCAGTAGCGAAAGAGAACCAGTCAGCCACCTCAGGCTTGAGCTTCTTCTCGTTGGCCACCGTGATAGGGGTGTGGAGAAGCGACGAGGACGAGGCCACCTGAATGCGGTCGGCACCAATGGCGTCTACGGCCTTCTGAGCGAGTTTGACAGCAGCGCCTAGGTCCGTCTTCCAAATGTTACGACCGGACACAAGACCAAGCGAAAGACCAATCTTGGTGGGAGCGATGGCCGAGAGAACCGGCTCAAGCTGCTCGGGAGCACGGTCAAGGTCAATGTGAAGACCGGCGATGGGCAGCTCTTTCACAAAGTCAATGTTGTCCTCCAGACGGCCAAAGTACGTGGCGACGAGAATGTTCAGATTAGGCACGCTCTTGTGGAACAACTCGTATGTCTGCTTGAATTCGTTACTGAGCTGCTTAGCTGTGTCCACCACCAGAATCGGCTCATCCAGTTGAACCCACGGAGCACCTGCTGCTGCGAGCTTTTCAAAAAGCTGAACATACGTCTGGGCGAGCTTCGGAAGGAGCGAGTAGCGGTTGAAGTTGGGGTCCTGCGCATCCTTAGAAGTCTTACCGAGCCAAAGAAGCGTCAAAGGACCCAAGATGACAGGACGGGCATTGTAGCCAGCCTCCTTGGCCTCGATGAAGTCGTCCACGGGCTTGTTGTCGTTCAGCTTGAACTCAGACTTCTCGGAAAATTCAGGCACCAAGTAGTGGTAGTTTGAGTCGAACCACTTCTTCATCTCCGTAGCCGGCAGGTCAACACCACCTTTCTGATGACCACGAGCCATAGCGAAGTAGGTGTCCAGCTGAGAGAGACCCGACTTGGCGTACGCCTCAGGAATAATACCAAGAGTGTTCGACATGTCAAGAACGTGGTCATAAAGCGAGAAAGTACCAGTGGGAACAAAGTCAACACCTTGCTCCTTGATAGTGGCATAAGTGTTCAGACGCTGCTCCTTGGCAACCTTGAGGAGCTCCTCGGCAGAGATCTTGTCGCCCCAGTAGGCTTCCAGAGCCTTCTTCACCTCACGTTGAGGACCAATACGGGGGAAACCGAGAACGGCAGACGTACTTCAAAGGTTAGCATTCACTAAATATCGCTTCCACGTACGCCATAATTTTATAAAGTGATCGGGTTCGGTGGTGAAAAGACAAGCCTGCCCGAAGACTGTTCCTAAGGATGGGAAGACTCTGGGGTCGTGCCGGACTCGTCGAATCTTCCCATCCACGTGCCCCAATAGTCGCTATCCAACTTGCCAGCACACGGTAGATAGCGTGAGGGGCACGTGTCATCCAATGAAATCGTGCCACCTGAGGCTGAACTCGCCCGACATCACATATACTCGTGTCGCACGCATTGTTCATGCATATGAAAGTCTCGTGCCGTATGAGTGAGGCAGCCACGATTCTCCATCATGCACATACACTAGCCTTAGAAAACGTTCCAACATATAGAATTGCATGAGCCCCTATCAACCTCTTGGAGACGGTGGTGGCCTTCCGTGGTAGATCATTTAGGAGTGCATGAGTCTGCAGACGGCGCCCATCCATCCGGTGGAATGTAAGACGACCAAACGTATATCCAGAGCTAAGAAACGCTCGGATACACTGAGCCAAACATACCTTCCACAGACGCTCAAGCACTCATCAGCGCAAGGCCATCATAACATCAAAGACATGAGGAAAATAAGAAACTTTGTACAAAATAACGCGCTACATTATTCATAGAAACAATCAAGTGACAGCACCTAAAGTTAAATACACAGGGTGCCACCAGCAACGAGGAAAACAACAAAAAAATTAATCACAGAAAAGCTTGATGATGCGCTTCAAAACACAAGCCATTATTCACACGAGTAGTTACCCGGGATGGCATTTTCACAACCGTCTTCATCGTGCGCAATGTCACATTCGTGGGGGTTCTTGCAGCAACGAATGCAAGCACGGTTGCCAGAGGGTTCCACGAACTGCACGTACGAAGCGTAGCCGAGGCAGACTGAGCCCTCAGGGTTACCGCGGCCACCTTCACCGCCGTTAGAGTCGTACTGACCACCGTCATCGTCCGAGAGCAGCGTTGACTGAGCGCTGGGGTTGATGCAGCCAGTCAGCTGCACATAGCTGTCAGTCTTCTTGAAGTGGGCCTTCTTCCAGAAGTTGGACGAGAGCTGGCCTTGCGACGAGCTGTATGGCTTGGTGCAGAAGGACCTCATGTTACCAGGCGACTCGCTGTCACCGATCGACATCCTGTGACGAGGGAGGATCAGACAGTGGTCTGCAACGCTGGTGACCCAAACCTGGTTGTCAGGAGCAGCGCGGCGCTCCATCGGGGCGGCTGTCGCAATAGAAGCGAGGGCGGCAACAAACGTCGCCGAGAAAGTATAAAACGAGACCATGGTTGGGATTCAACGTATGTTGGAAGAATCTGTTAAGATGGGGTAGGGTCTGGTTATATAAGATGATAAACTTCCGTAGGTGTTCGGTGAAAAACAGTCTTGACAGATTGGAATCTATTTGTCGGATTTCTTGGCCCATGCAGTTGGCCGTCACGAACGCATCCCGATGCACAACGCCAATCACCCCCTGTAATTTTTAAAATGATGGATCGCGCACTGTCTACTCGTCGGATTTCCGGTGGAGCAACGGCACCGCGGTGTAATCAATGATAAACAGGTCCGTCGACCAATCACGTGCATCATCATCTATGATGAACGCGCCCCTGCTTGAGAGGTTCAATTTCATTTGCTGAGTATGTGATGCGCAACAGCGTGGCGTAGACTCTGTCTGCAGCTGCAATACCGATGCATGCGTTTGGCGCGCGCATAGTGTGTTGAGAGGCTGGAACCCCGAGGCGAGTGTGGCGAGCCCTTCACGTGGTCTAGGAGGCTAAAATCCAGCGGAACGACGCCACGCCGTGTCTTTCCAGCCTTCAACGACAGAATGAAGACCACTTCGTTTATCTCGACTGTCGTAGCCCTCCTTGGTGCCTACTCGGTCGGCGTCTCGGCTGGCCTGCCGGACACGATCAATGTCCATGTAAAGAACCTCGCTCCGGAGGACACGATCTACGACCGCACTCGTCAGCTTTTTTACCAGTCGAACCTGTGGAAGGGTATGATTGAGGTGTGGGACAACAAGCGCCAGTCGCACTTTAATGTGAAAATCGACGGCGTTTCGTCTGGCGGTGATGGTGAGCAGCAGATGTCGGGTCTCTCGCTCTTGACGCACGACAACTCGAAGCGTCTCTTTGCTGTGGCCAAGAACTCGCACTCGTTTGACTTCAGCCCGAACCAGAAGAACGACGGCCCCAGCTCTTTCCACTGCTTCAAGCTTCCTCTTTCGGAACAGAGCAAGCCGGAGTGGAGTGTGTACTTGCAGGGCGTGCAGGATGAGTTTCAGAGGCAGACGGGCCGCCGCCCCTTTGGTGTGGTGCAATCGGCTCAAGACCGTGACGGTAACTCGTACATCGCCTTTGCTCTTGGTATGCCTGCTGTGGCCAAGATTAGCCCAGACGGCAAGAACGTTGAAGCATGGGCGCACGAGGATGGCAACGGTGGCCAGCGTCCTGGCTACTCGGGTATCACGTTCGACCCGCACTCGAACAAGATCCTTGCCTTTGGTGGTCCCCGCCCTCTGACGGCCTTCTCGCTCGACAAGCCGAACCCCCAGCCTGAGCCTGTCCACATCAATGGCGACTTTGGCAAGCTTGATGGCACTGAGAAGATTGTCACTGTTCCTGTGAACGGTCAGAGCGTGCTTGTCGGTGCTCGTGCTCCGTATGCCATTTCGTTCCAATCGTGGGACGGCTGGAAGTCGGCTTCTATCAAGAAGACGAAGCGTGAAGAGCTCAGGAACAGTGGCTTTACTGCTGTCACCGAGTACTACGAAGGCAAGGAGCTTGGCCTTTACGGCGTCAGTGCCTTCTTTGACAATGGCGCTCATGGCGGTCGCGCCGACTGGCCCCTGTTCAAGCTTGACTCGGGCATCCTCTACTTTTAAGCGCAGAAGTTATGTACGCACTTGGCAACATAGGTAATTGTAACGGACTTTTATATGCGGGTGGCTGTGTCGTTGGGGCTCGGCCCTCTCCACTTGGGCGCAGCGGAGGACAGTGCGTGGATTAGGCCACGATGTCGACACTGCTCGTGACATACACGCTCACAACATGTGTTGCCTATTTGTACCCTCTGTACGCGTCGTACAAGGCGCTTTCGGCCACCTCGCGCCGTGGCTCGACGCCTGGCGCCTATCAGTGGCATGCTGGCGCGGACAAAGAAGAGGCGCAAGCAGCAGCCACAGAGCTCAGCGAGCTGGAAACGTGGACGATGTACTGGTGCATCGTGTCTCTATTTTGGCTCGTTGATGCATGGATCGGATGGATGTTCCAGTGGGTGTCTTTGTACGCTCATGCTAGGCTTCTTTTCATGTGCTGGCTGGCCCTGCCTCAAACCCATGGTGCTTCCATTCTTTACAAGCACTACCTCGCTCCGTTTCTCGCCCAACACGAAGGCGACATCGAGGGGCTCCTCGATATGGGGCGCACACGCATGGTAGCCACTCTTTCTAAAACCTTTCAAGTTATTGTGGCTATTGTCATGAGCGAATTTCGACCCGACCCAGAGCCGGAGCCAGCGCCTGAAGGAGCAGCGGATGATGCACCTTTGCCACCTCCTGCATCTGACCATGCATCCGAAGAGCCACCTGACTATTCGGCTGTCGCAGAGCGACAGTCTGATGATGTACCGCCGATCCTTCCCTCTGCCCCGCAAGCCGTGAATTGGCTGGCTCAGCTTGCGCATACGAGTGTTCTTCCTGAAAACAACACTGAGCCTGCCCCAGATCAAGCTACTAAGCAAAGGCTTTTTCGCCGCTTGCGCAAGTAAGTTATACCCCCGAGCAGAGTGCCGCTAAGGTCGCGGCCATGGACACGAGCTGCGTCGGCGTTTGCACGGAACCTGGACGAAACTTGCGCATATAGGCCGTCAAGTACGTAGCTTGTTCTAATGCGGTGCCTTGTGCGAAAAACAAGCTCGGCTGCATCTGCGCTAGAAGCGCGCCGATCACCGTGCCTGAACGGCCAATGCCGGCCGAGCAATGGATCCATGCGGGCGTCGCTGACTCGCCCTGAACGGCATGAACCGCTTCGAGGAGACCACAAAAGCTCTGAACATCCAAGTCACCATGATCGGGCCAGCCGACAAAGTGCAATTGTGTTACAGGGTGCGACATGCCTGGCCTCGATAGCTGCAATCGACGAACACACAGCTTGTCAAGCGCCGCTGCCTTGGTGCCAGGGAATGCTTCAGATGCACTTTCGATAGACAAGAGTGCAACGGACCACGGGCCTATCAGGAGCGGCGATGCCGTATCCCACGGCCAGTATCGATCACTCTTGGGTATACCTCGCTCTTCTAGCGGCGTCAAATTTAGAATGATCCGCGATTTTTGGGTACAAATATGCTCAAAAAATGTCGGGTATGTAGAAGGAAGCGGTGCCTGTGATGCAATGCACGGGAAACCACGCTCGGCATCTGGCAGGGGTGGGATCAGAGAGGCATTGATATAGGGGCCAGGCAGGACAGCGCCATCATAGGGAGCCACATTCGTGTACCGATTTGCCTCTGTATGCACTGCGGCTGCATGGCACGAATATCTCGGATCAGTCCTGCGCAACGCATCGATGCGGTTGAGCCAATCCAGCGCATACGATGCTTCGCCCACCTGGCTCATAGAACGAGGGATGGCGTGGAGGTTTCTCCTCCCTCCATGTCGTCGTACTCGGCGCGTGCCACGACGCAGCCGATGCAGGAGACGGATGTGGCTCTGATGGAAATGGAGCTGCTCGAGCAGAACCAAAGGCGACTTGGAAATCTAACGAGCCGCATGACGACCATCTTGAATGGATTCGATCGGCGTCTTATCCGGCTCGAGAGCAGTATCTTACCGATCCACAAAAGCACGCAACTTCTTTCGCGCATCCATGGGAATGTAGAAGCCGTGCAGCGACATCTTGAGCAACATATACGTCACTATGGCATTGAGATCCAGGACGAGCCCTTCCTACGTCAGGGACCGGATCCGCAGAATCCTTGGGCCTACATGGAAGCCATCCAGCGCGTCGTCAACGACGCGACACCGGCGCAAGGCGCCCCTGCCGACGATGTGATAAGTAAGAGGAAGGCCATCGTTGATATGGCTGCTCGAAAATTAGTGCAGCTTGTGCAGCAGTATGCTGTGTCCGAGCCCATCGATCCGCGCTCGTATCTTGCCAGTCAGATGCCGCACCTATCTGGTGAATGTCTCACGTCGATCAAGGCACTCATTCAGTTCCTTTATACTCTGTCAGACACCCAAAGCAAGTCGGATAATACTTTTCGCCTCGCACTCAAATCGCTGGCACGCGTGCGTGCCTCTTATCTCACATCATCCATGCAAAGCCTTACGCATGCTGTTGTGCAGGCTGCCGACCACGTTCAGTCACAGCCGTCTGACATGCCTCGAGAAGCTCATGTGAAGTATGTTTGTGGCGCTGCCCCTTTTTCCGAATGGCTTCGAGCCCTGGTCATGATGATGGAGAGTGAACAGGCAGCGGTCTCCTCGCTCTTCCAGGGCATGAGCTGGAAGGCTTTGCTGGGCAGCACCCTGTCCCACATCTTCCAACCCATCGTCACGAACATCAACACCCTCTTACCCCGCATCCTGCCAAGACTACAACACGGTCTCCAGGCCCACCGCTTCCTGGCCCTGGACTTTGTGCGCGCAAGTCGCGCTGCTTTGGGTCCCAGCTGTGAAATTTGGAACGGTCTTTTGCAACATACCAAGTGCTCTTCCACCGAACTATCCAGTGCTGTCATATCATCCCAAAAAGACGCGATTCTTTTTTTCCCCGAGCTTCTGCGCGATATCAAGGTCATTCCCGTGCAGCGCGAACACGAAGCTTTGCATGCGGACGTGAGCGACATTGCTCGTTATGGCATAAGGCTGCTTCGCGACCTCACCGACTATCAAGACATACTAACTGTGCTTCTTACCTCAATGGGCACGAAAAATTGGACGTCGGATGCCTCGGATGTATCGCCATTAGCTGATGGCCTATGGGCAGAATATGCACGCGATATGCTGGCTTCCATCGTGTCTTCTCTGGAACGCGCCGTGGCCGGCAGTTCCCAGCCCATGATCGCATCCATCTTTTTGCTCAACAACTATACCTTCTTGCACACCGAGCTACGCAGTATGTCGCTGATCCCCGGCGCCATGTCGGCCTGTGATCAAGTTCTTTCTCGTGGGCTGCGCACAGCGCGCGTATCTTATCTCGAGACGTGGAAGGGGATCATACAGCCCCTTCAGACCGAGCCATCACTCGTACACACCAGTTCCACTCGTCAACACACTGTTCGAACAGATCCTATCCAGGTTTTTTTCGGGCTGCTCCAGAAAATGGAGCAGGTGCACCACACACACCCACTCGTCCCTGGCATCACTGCGTCTGTGCGAGACGACGTGATTCAAATCGTCATGCCCCTGTATGTTACTGCACTAGCCAAACGGTCAGTCGACGCTGGCGTGCGCATGCCCACCGACACCGATATCCTACGTATGATCGAGCACATGTATGCTTCCTAGGTCCGTGCATAGTGTAACATCTAAAGGGCGGCGCTCCTACTCCACTAGGCTGAGTTGACGCCTTCTTGCTCCACCTCCTTCATCCCACGTACGAGCAGGCCTCGTTCCCCCCTCCCTCACCCCTACCCCTCTACTTTGATGACTCCTTTTCCCCTTAGGCTGCGCGCACGATCCGCTGGTCGGACGTGTACGTTATTCAGTGCATGGGTCCTAGCCGCCACGTATTCTCTCACACAAGTCCGTGGCGCCCCTGCCTCGACATATCACATCTTGTACGCGCATCATCATCCTCGTAGGGCAGTGATATCGTCGACTCCCAAAGATTCGGATAAACCTGAAAGTGAGCCAAGTGTTTTTTCGCCGAAGAATTCGTTTTTCCCTGTGATCATCGTGGCTCTCATTAGCGTCGGCTTGACGGCGCTGGGTTTGCTCGTGTTTATCTTGCACCAAACGCGCCGTAAACTCGCCAATAAAGGTACCTGCGACGAGGCTGACTCCTCTACGATGGAAAAGTTTGGCCATATTCACCCTATTGATCTATCGAAGCCGGCCAAAGTACATCCTATCATGTCCAGCGTCTCGCGCGGCACGCCCATGCGCTTCAGTCCCAACTTCGACTCGACAAAGTACGCGTTCCTGGACATGAACGATGAAAGTTTTGTGCACCGTGGCGGCAGCGAAAAGGCCCACAGTCTGATCCTTGACTCAGACTCAGCCTTTTCTATGGACATAAAGGACACGAGCGACGGGCACAGTTTGCGCCAAAGCGACCTATGTAGACCATGTGTCACGCATGGCTCGCCTGGATGGAATATTCAGGCCTGCGAAGAATCCCACGACGAGGTTCCAGCCACGTCTCGCCCTGACGCTTCCTAGTCTTGGGCCCATCCCCATAGGTATAACACGTGACCTAAGTAGACACTGGACACCTGAACGGCTCGTGACACTGTTCACCATGGATGCAGCACTACAAGATGCTATCAAGAAAGGTAAAACCCTGAAGAAAGTACAGACAAATGACCGATCTGCTCCAACGGTGGCAGGAAATACGTCGGGAACAGCGCCTTCAGGCGGCGGAGGGCCTTCTCCCATGCATGCACGACCTCCTCGGCCACCCGTTGCACCTGGTGGTCCGCCTGTCGGCATCGGCGACATTTTTGCGGCTGGGCGGCCAAAGCTACGGTCTGTTAGTGGCACACCCTCACCAGCTCGATCGGCTCCTACAGTTCGTCCACCACCACCACCACCGCCTGGCCCTGCGCCATCATTGCGTCCTCCGGCGCCGCGTCCACCAACGGCCACCGCCCCCAAACCACCTAGGCCATCTGTCCCTGTGCCACCACCACCAGGCCCCCGTACGACAAAGCCACGTCCACCGGCTCCACCTCCCGCCAAACCACCCAGCTTGAGCGCCAAACCCAAGCCACCGCCACCGCCACGCACACGTGCCCCAGCCAAGTTCTCACAGACCTCTGTTCCCGCGGCACCTCCTGCACCTCCTGCACCTCCTGCGCCACCAGTACCACCAGCACCTCCTGCACCTCCTGCACCTCCTGCCCCTTCGGCGCCGCCTGCGGCGCCTAAACGGGCAGCACCACCCCGACCTCCTACGACAGCGCCACCCCCACCACCACCCCCAACCCCATCAGTATCAACACCGTCACCCGGCATACCAGGCGCAGGGCTGTTTCCACCCCCACCCGCTTCTACTATGCCTCCGTCTATCTCGAAAACGATTCCCGCACCTACTTCCATGCCTCCCAGTCAAGCTACCAGCGTGCATGCGTCTTTGCCTGTACGATCTGGCGCGTTTTCCTCCACCACGACAACGACGGCACCTAGAATACCTTCCCCGCCACCCATGGTCGGATCACGTACGTATCCTACGTCCAAAGATTTTCCGCCACCGAGGTCGTTTCCACGTACCACCCATCGCTACCCTAGCGGCTCATCCCAAGGCAGCTCGTTTGACCTTGTCGGCCGTCTCGGTAGCCGGTAAGTTGCTCTTCATATGCATGATTTGTCATATACCTATTAGGCGTGCATGATCTTGTTGTAACACGCGGGCGATAGAATCAGTACGAGCGTAGCTTTTTTGATCAACTCTTTACAGCACACTTGAGAACGACTCGTTTTCGTGTGGCTTCATTGCTTTTTCCCTGCTTACACCATGTCTTCTGACGCAAATGCTGCACCAGCAGCCGAATATAAACAGAAAGAGAACAGCGCGCTCGCTCCAGAGCCTGCCGCTGCCTCCAAGGCAGCTCTAGACGTGGCCTTGGAAGAAAACCAAGTGTCTGCTCCTAACACCGACAACAACGATGAAAGCCAGGCTCGGACTGTGTTCCAAGACCCAGTTCATTTTAATGTCAAGCATCCACTATACAATGAATGGACGATGTGGTTTGACAATCCCTCGCACAAGGGATCATGGTCGGCAAAGGAACGCCGTGAGACGTGGGGTGCCAACCTTCACAAGGTGGTCAACATTAAAAGTGTAGAAGAATTCTGGGGCCTGTATAACAACATTGTGCCACCATCTACGTTGCCTCAGAGTGCCAACTATTATCTTTTCAAGGACGGTATTCAGCCCGCTTGGGAAGACCCTGCTAATGGAAATGGTGGTAAATGGAGCATCCAACTACCCCGTGAAAAGCACCGTAACCAGATCGACAAGCTATGGCTCTATACCATGCTCTCTGCTATTGGTGAAATGCTTGAAGCTCCCTCTTCAGACTCCAAGTTGCCGCAGTCGCGAGAAGATGAACTCGTCACGGGTGTGGTTTTGCAGGCTCGCTCAAACTATTACCGTGTTTCTATATGGACGCGCTACGCTGATGAATGGGACTCGCCTAATTCTCAAGAGAAAGAGGTGACCGAGTCTATTGCCACAGGTCGCCGTCTTTTGGCCTTGGGTCGTTTCTTCAAAACAGAGGTTTTGGGATACCCTCTTGACGCCAAGATTGGCGGAGGCTTCTCTTCGGAAGTCGAGTTCCAGAGCCACAAAGACAGTGAGAAGAAGCGCGGCAAGCGTGGTCTTGTATAAATGATTCACGATACGACGACCATTTGGTCTTACGTAGCACACAATCTCAACTTCCATGAATATAGCTGGATGAGGGGATACGGTGATTATTTCTAAATTTCAAAGATCATTCCATACTATGTTACAAAGACTGAGGTACCACACTAGGGACCTGAATGAACCAAGGATCCTTCACTACCTCATCGGTCATACATCGCATCTTGGGGTCAGGGCAGAGCATCTTCTTCAACAAAGGACGACATTCACGCGGAGACAAATTAGGCAGCGGTCGAGGCATGGCAGAGCCCAAGTACGAATGCACAAATTCTTGGAATGTGGGGTCCGACATCTTCGCCACTCGCCATGGGAGTTCTTGGCACTGCATACAATAGAACACAATGGCAATAGCCCAGATATCGACAAGGCGTGCATCGTACTCCTTCTGCTCAAACTGCTCTGGCGCAATATAGGGCTCTGAGCCACAGAGACCCTTGCTGTAGTGGGTCGATTTTTCCCAGCACATGCGGAAGACATCACTCACACCAAAATCAGTGATCTTGACGTGGCCCTTTCCATCGAGCAAGAGGTTCTCAGGCTTAATGTCGCGATGAGCCACACCCATAGAGTGCAAGTAATGAATACCATTGACTGTTTGCTTAAAGTACGACTCCATTTCAACTTGTTTCATTCCACCTTTCTTGATGGCTGCGTACAAGTCTCCGCCAGGACAATATTCCATGACCTCACACCAGTGCTGATTTTCGTCTTGCACCAAATCCACAGTCTCAACAATGTTAACATGGTGCAACGTAGAAGAAATACAAAACTCTGAAGTGAGTTTTTTCACGTAGTCTTTTTCAGACTCATTCTTGCGACGCTTACGGAACTCTTTGACAGCATACATTTGCTCTTTCGACTGATCTCGCTTATAGGCAACACGAACAACAGCCGTTGCACCTTTTCCGATGGCTACGCGCTCACAAGTGCCATACTTTTTCAGAAGACTTGCCACCTCGCCTGATCCCGGAACACTGCTCATGGCGCCTAATCCTTTGCGTTTTTTACCGTCTTTAGTTCCTTTACTAGAGGTACTTCCATCTGAGCGATGCGACGAGCTTTTGCGAGAAATCATAGGATTGTTCATAATCATTTCTCGCAGCGATGCTCCGTGACTCGTGGCCTTAGCCTTCTCCTGCTGTGATATAGAGTTACTACGGCCACGAGCGTCCAAATCTTGCAAGGCCTTGGAAGTCAAGCGATTTTCAGGTATAGAGTCAATGGCATGGGTCGAATTTTGCCGGTCACGAGCCTTGAAAGAAGGCGTACGACTCAGGGGTTGGCCCGAGTGTGACTTGAGGTGCAGGTTTTCCAGTGAGTCCGTTAGGGCTGATTCATCCGCATCAGCACGAATGGAGCCATTCTTTTGCGCAAAAGATTCTTGGGCTGGAGAAGGAGGTGCACCGCTATTCCGTCTTGACAAAAGTCCTGCGTCCTGCATCGAGGCGGACATACCGTGAATACCAGTATCACGATCATTTGTGTTACTGGCCGACGATCCAGGGAGCATGCGACGGAGAATTCGTAGACTGCTGTTCTCTTTTTCCTTCACCTTGTCATTCTCTGCCGAGATTGGAAACTGCCCTCCCGTGGGTGAAGTGGGCAAAGACGGCGACGTCCGTTGCAGTGTGGCCTTGGTATTAATACCCGCTGGCTGATGAGGCCCAGCTTCCGCTGGAAATGACGCTTTCGAGGGCTGAGGCATGGCTGCCGCATCCCCCTCCTTTAAGCTAGTCCCAATGGACGACGACGTATTGTCAGGACCACCTTCGGTGCTCGGCATGAAAATGTTGTCTGATGATTGGCTTAGACAGGTCTGTCCGTCAAACTACACCCGAAAAGGCAAAGCGTGCGTGATATATGGTCTCCAGATACGCAGTGTACAGTGGTCAAGGTGTGTAGAGGCAAACTCAAAGTGGGCTAGGCACCCGAGTTTTTTTCAGGTCCTCCCAAACTCCCAAGGGCCACCAATAACTGTGGCTGGGTTTTTTGGTATTTGCTAGCTGGCTGCGCCAGCCAGCCACTTTTCCCCGATTCCACGTGACTATGAAACGAGGGATAGAACGCGAGACGGCACAGCTCGCTTGTGTGGAGACCACTCGAGTTGCCACGCGTATGGGACACAAGTACGTCGTGTGAGCTAGAGAGCATTGACTAACCCACACAGTACAATTCTACATTCAAGTATACAGACACCACTTGGTCGTGAGCTTCAGGCACAGGGTGTCACACTGAAAAAGTCATCGCTGATGTACCCCAGTACGTGATAAAACTCGGTGGATCTACGTAGCTAACGGTCGGCAGTCTTTCTCACGGATGAACCGTTCGCCAAGGAGCCACTTGGATCAATGCCAAATCAGTTTCGATGGGGTGTGGAGCGTCTCGGAGAATTTCTAGGACCACTAGTTGAGCGTGGCCTGTGTTCTGTGATTATATTTGGTGTCCCAACAACTAAGCCCAAGGATGAAGTCGGCACTCTTGCTGATGACTGCGAGGGACCTGTTATTCAAGGCATCAAAAAGATTCGTCAGATTTTCCCATCGTTGTATGTGGCGGTCGATGTTTGCTTGTGTGAATACACATCACATGGCCACTGTGGTATTCTGTGTCCAGATGGATCGATCAATAATGACAAGTCCATTGCTCGTCTGTCTGATGTGGCTGTGGCCTACGCAAAAGCTGGTGCACATTGTGTGGCTCCTAGCGATATGATGGACAATCGTATACAGGCCATCCACGAAGGCCTGAAGCGGGAAGGTCTCGCGCATCGCACCTCGATTATGGCATACAGTGCCAAATTCGCATCGAGCATGTACGGTCCATTCCGTGAAGCTGTCGCCTCTGCACCTGCCTTTGGTGATCGCCGGTGCTACCAACTGCCACCCAATGCGCGTGGACTTGCTCGACGGGCCATTCTGCGTGATGTGCAAGAAGGCGCCGATATCGTGATGGTCAAGCCCACCATGCCCTATTTGGATGTTCTTGCCGATGCACGTGAGTTAGCTCCCGATCATCCTCGCGCTTGCTACCATGTCAGTGGTGAATATGCGATTCTCCATGCGGCGGCCAGTGCAGGAGTCGGCGATCTTCGTGCGATGGTCGAAGAGAGTATGACATCGATGCTTCGGGCAGGCGCCACGTTGATTTTAACATACTTTACACCAGAGCTACTTACGTGGTTGGATCATCCTAGGGCTTGTTAAATGTTATTCGTTTGCATCTTCGTTTTCCAAGTCTTTCGGCTCCACAGGTTCTTCATCTTCGCCAAACTGCATGACATTGTCGATGCAAGAAAAAATGAGGTTGATACTCTCCTCGCTCGATAGATCTAGTGGGAGGAATGATACCATACTGTAATCTTCAATCAGTTGCACCACCGCCTGGTTGAGTGCGTGGAATCGCGCATTGTTGAGACTTTCATCCTGATCCGCAAACAGCAACGGATCTGGCTCCATGTACCTCTCTATTTCTCGCCTTTGTGCGTAAGAGAGGCCATTTTTTTCATGTTGTGCGACCAGATCCATTTTTGTCATAATATTGAGGTGAGATATATCGAGATTGATCATGGCACTCATAGCGCTTAGCACACCCGCAAAGTACTTGGCCTTGTCGTCGATGAAATGCGAGTCCAATAAATAAGTAGCACACACGCGAAAATGGAACTGCTGCTGCATCAATTCGACAAAACGCGAAATGACAGGGAAGTGTGTGTATAGCTCTATTTGGCCGGGACAGTCAATGACCAAGTAGTCGTTGTCATACTCGCCCAATTCCGTCTCAAGCCAATCGAGATTATTTAGCAGATAATCGAAGCAGTATATGAGACCACCATTGGGCCCCAAATCCATTTCTTCCATCACATCCTCGAGTGAAATGAGCTCACGAATGTCAATCGTGGGTTCATATTCAAATCGTTCGGCGGCCGGGTCCAGATTGAACAAGTGCATATTGCGACCCAGACTGTGAGCGTGGGCCATCAACGAGGCACAAAATGTCGATTTTCCCGCGCCCGCAGGTCCTAACATCAGTGCAAGGTTCACATACCGGTCACTAGTACGGCATAGCGCCCCATGGCGTACAGAGCCAACGTTGGCGTCATTTTTTCGAGCCTCCACGTGCGTTCTATAGTACAAGTCTACTTGATATATCGCTGCATGGTCAGTCATTGTGCGGCGTACGCTCATAAACTTCTTGTGAAACTCCGTGCCTTTATGTTAGCAGTTGCAAACACGTACGTGTGAGATCGTTGACAAAGCCCCTTTTGCTCAAGGCGTTCTCGTCATTCATGGCCTGATTCCTGAAAATTAAGTCGTCATCCCAGCGTTCCTGAGGTGTATCCAAAGGCTCAGACGCGGTCGGGATCTTGTCACCATGTAATGCTCGCTCCAAATTCAAGAGAGGATTTCCCCTCGCAATTTCCTCTTCTCTCGAGAGTTGTTGCTGGGTCTTTGCTGATTGCTCTTGTCGTTCTTGTTGTTCGCGCCGCTCCTGCTTTACCTTTTCCAGCTCACGAAGAAGAGCCTCTGTATCGTCCTCATCGTCGTCCTCGTCCTCGTCGTCTACCTCATTATCGTCATCGTCATTTGCCGCTGGGATTCTCAAATCCTCGTCATCTGCATCCTCCTCTAGAGTAATTAATTTCGGTTGCTTGGCGTGCGGCATCTCCGCATCAGGATGGCGCTCAACGAACGCACGATTTTCTCCAGCTTCCAGTTCAGCCTTGAGTTCCTGAAGTGACCTTTTCTGAGTATCTCCAGGACGGCGAAACTTCAAGCGTGTGTGTGTGGGCGTAGCATACTTTGACTGAACCTGAGAAATATGCGCTACATCCGCTTTGGCTCGAGCTGGTTCCCACGTTGGACGATGCGCGGACGACATGGTAAATGGACTCGTCGCACGTGAGACGCCCATCCCTAGGACGATCCTCGTCACCTCCACACTTCCAACACGCATGGCGGCCGTGTCACACTTTGTGAGCGAGTTTGCACAGGCGTGCCAGACAAATGACGGCGAGAGGCTTTTTAAATGCATGGCACTAGATGATGAAAGTTTCTATATGCTGCAATCAGCATTACAATCTGTCTCGGTCGGAGATGTTTGTGATAAGGCTTTGTCCCTATCGAGCAGCATGCATACCAAACGATTCACATCTCTCCTACATGACACTCTTGAATACACAAAGTCGAAACCATTCGTCTTGAACGCATACTCACATACAGGTGCGTATGATGCATGGGTGAAAGTATACTCTTCGATGATGTCATGTTTTACGCTGCCGGAGACCGTATGGCTGCTACGTGCTCTCAAGTATGTTGCACTGCAGCTCGTATTGCTCGCTATCCATATGGACAATGGTCCACCATATGGAAAGACTATTGATGCAGCTGGTCGTTTATCGAAAGCAGCTGGACTCGCGGCAAATGACCGTAGTTCCCTGCCTGGCACTTGTACTAAACGAGCCGCCGTGCTCAAGCTCGCCAATCTCAGTTTCCGTGCGTATTTCAAGCTGAGAAACACGCGTTTATGTGAAACTGTGCTTGGATCTGTCAATAATGCCCTTCTTATGAATCGGCAGAACGATGATTCTGACCCAACAGGCGAAGCACTCTATCCGGTATCGGAACGAGTCACGTACCATTTCTACGTGGGCCAAATTCGCTTGCTGCAGCATCGTGTGCAAGTGGCTGCGCAACATCTTCACTGGGCTTTCGACCATTGCACCAATTCGCACCCCCACAACAAGCGCAAAATTCTCATTTCTCTCATGGCTGCACAGCTGATTCTCGGTCGATACCCGCACGCAGTGCTGCTGGATCAGTTTCACCTCAGAGATACATTTGGCCCAATGGTGCATTGTCACAGGCTGGGGCATGCCGTGGGTGTCATGTCCGAATTAGAACGGCACCGCGAGTGGCTACGAACACGGGGGCTATACATGCTTCTACGTGAAAAACTTGTGCTGGGATTGTGGCGCAACTTGTTCCAGCGATGCATGCGACTCAATCCGCATGTGGATGAAGCATCCAACGCACCGCCGACATTGCCACTGGCAATGCTGGTGGGGCCAGCACGTTTGGCGTGGAAGGATAATACACTTTTGCTGGAGGACATGGAATGCATGGCTGCAAATCTGGTGGATCAGGGATTGATGAAAGCATATATTTTGCACTCCAAAAGCATGATTGTGCTGCAGCGTGGGCCTTTCCGAGGCTTTCCGCCCATGTCGGATGTATACCAGGCCTAGGAACTCTCTTCGTTTTCGAATTTTCGCGTGGGAAGCCCACGCTTCAAGGCTGCTGTCCAATCGCGCGTCTCCGTCCATCCTACCAAAATCGCAAAAACTTGGTTGACGGTAAGTACTTTGCGTGCATTGATCTTTTGCCCATCCAGGAAGGAGGGATCGATGGGCAGGCGGGCGACACGTACACCCAGAGCTTCGGCCTTTTTGGCGCAAAGATGCTTGTATCTGTTTCGGTCCACGATACCACCAATTACATATGTTTTGCCAGGTTCCAGTGTCGCGATGGTATCGTCTGTATCAGCCGTGAGATATATGACATCCTGCTTGTCGCATACGGGTAACTGGTCCTTGTGACCGTGCCAAAGGGCTTCGAGCCCGCCATACTCTTGTAGCTTTATGCGCTTCCATCGGCGCCACATCCCAACGCTCTTTACTTCCATATGCTTTCCCACGCGATCCTGAAAGAGAGACGACTCACTGGTGCTGGGCATGCTGGGAAAAGTGTTTGCTCCTCCTTCAGGGGGAAAAAATCCCAAACCGCGTCCCGATATGCGGTCGGCCCCAGTGAATACCACTTCCCGAAAAGGATGGGAACTAGAACGATTCACACCGTACAAGTACCCTAACTGAGCGGCGAGAGAAGTAGTCTCATCCACGGTCATAAGATCATCGAATCCCAAATCAACAACAACGCGCGCGTCAAATACCTGTGCAGGCGGCTTTCGCTCACGATGAACTTCCAAAGATGGATCCTTTTCTCTCGCCTCACGCTCCTGCTTTCGGCGCTCTTTTCGCCTCGCCCGTTCTCGTGTTCGGCGCTCCAGCTTTGTCGATTCTTTCTTCTGTTCGCGCCGTTCACGACGAGCTAACTTCTTTGCTGCAGATTTCGTCATAAGGACCATTTTTCCAGTGACAGGATCGCGCATTTCTACAGGCGGTGCCGTACCTGGCCCTGCATCCTCTCCCATAACGCACGTACTGTGTCAAAAAAGGCTGTGCCTTTTTGTCATCGAACTGTAACGCGACACAACCTGGGAAACGTCCCATTCCTCCACCTTACTTACCAGCCATGGACCGGCGCGTTCCATGGGGTACATCGTCCGAAGGACACCCTTACGCATACAGGCAAGATATGGCCAATCCGTATGCCACACAGGCTGATATTTGTATGTAAAATATATTAACACCTAGCCTCTTCGCCCTATGGTGATTCTGTGCCTTCGGCACAAGCTTCAGCACAACCTGTCCCGACCGAGCAGGAAAGGGATTATGTGTATTTTCGACGAGATACCAATCATATGAACAAGGCCACGGTAGACGCAGCGAAAAGTGCCAAGATGCGACTCGAGCACTATTACCGCATGACCGTGGACCAAGCTATCGAGCGCAATCAGCGCCGGACGGATCTAGAAAAGCGCTTATTGAACCCGCCGGATGGTATTCCTATTTCAGATGAGCGCAAAGCCCGGCAGCTCGCACAACTCGGTCGACGAGAAACAAGCTTTTTACGGCTTCGTCGAACTAGACTAGGTCTGAGTGATTTCCGAACCGTCAAGGTGATCGGAAAGGGCTCATTTGGCGAAGTACGCGTCGTGCAGAAAGTCGATACAGGTAAAATTTACGCAATGAAAACGCTGCGTAAGAGCGAAATGCTGAAAAAGGACCAACTTGCACATGTGCGCGCGGAGCGCGATGTGCTAGCCGAATCAAATTCACCTTGGGTTGTGCAGCTCTATTACTCATTCCAGGACTCGGCATACCTGTACTTGTTGATGGAATTTCTTCCTGGCGGTGATCTCATGACAATGTTGATTAAATACGATACGTTTTCAGAGGATGTGACGCGATTTTACATTGCCGAATGTGTCTTGGCTCTCGAAGGTATTCATCAGCTTGGCTTTATTCATCGTGACATTAAGCCCGACAATATCCTTATCGATAGAAAGGGGCACATCAAGCTGTCTGATTTTGGCTTGTCGACTGGTTTCCATAAGCAGCATGACAACGCCTATTACCAAAAGCTCCTTGAGGATCCACCGCAACAATCACCTGTACAATCGAACCGGAACTCGGTGGCAGTAAACAGTATCACACTGACACTCAGCAGCAAAGACCAGATCGCTACTTGGAAAGCTAATCGCCGCAAGCTCGCATACTCAACGGTCGGTACGCCCGATTACATCGCGCCAGAGATATTCCTCCAGCAGGGCTATGGTCATGAATGCGACTGGTGGAGTTTGGGCACCATCATGTTCGAATGCTTGTGTGGCTACCCTCCTTTTTGCTCGGAGAATGCACACGATACGTACCGCAAGATTCTGGCATGGCGCGAGACGCTGCAGATCCCTGACGATATCCATTTGAGCCCTGAGGCTGAAGATATGATTTTCCAATTGATTACAGCGCCAGAGAAGCGCCTTGGACGAAATGGAGCCCAGGAAATCAAGGACCATCCGTTCTTCGCAGGCGTCGACTGGTCGACCATTCGCCAAATTGATGCGCCGTTTGTGCCACACCTCTCTAGTGTGACAGACACGAGTTACTTCCCTACCGAGGACTATCAAGATGTACCCGACGTGCCTGTTGGCGCTGATACAGATGTGGGTGCGAAAGACTTGGCATTCCTTGGCTACACGTTCCGGCGATATGAAGCAAATGAAAGCGCCCTGTAGTCTGGAACGAGCAGCGTGTCGTATATACAAGTGCATGCCCCGCGTAGTCGCTCGCTGGAAACACGTGATTGGCCAACCAAGTTCTGGTGCGTGGTCTAGCACCAGAAAACCTAGGGTGCGTGCATGCACTGCTAGACTTGCAGTATTTGGAAATAGAAACGTGGGCGCCTGATACTTCTCTTTCCCCCACAACCATTACCCATGTTTGCCCTTCGTTCTGTGGCCAAGGGCCGTGGTGTGTGGTCTTTCCCCCTTCGAGCGCAGGCCCTGTCCGCAAGTGCTCGTCGCGCGCTCGCGACGGCATCAGGTGCGGATGATGTATTTCATCTGGAGACGCCGCGCGAAAGTGAGAGTGTCTTTACTGCTCAAGACACATTTCTGCGCCGTCACGTTGGCCCTCGCCCCGAACAAGTTAAGCACATTCTCAACACGCTAGGATATTCGTCCATGGACGAGTTTGTTCGCAAGACTGTGCCGGAAGAGGTCTACCTTCCTGAGAGCAGTGCCGACGAGCGCTTCCTGCCGGCTCTGTCCGAGTCGGAGCTAGCCAGGCGCGGTAAGGAATTGGCTAGCCAAAATAAAGTGTTCCGATCGTACATTGGAATGGGCTACCATAACACTCAGGTCCCTCCTGTGATCATGCGCAATGTGCTTGAAAACCCTGCATGGTACACAAGCTATACACCTTATCAGCCCGAAATTTCGCAGGGTCGTCTCGAGTCTTTGCTCAACTACCAGACGATGGTCAAGTCGCTAACTGGCCTTGACATTTCTAATGCGTCTTTGCTTGATGAAAGCACGGCAGCCGCTGAAGCAATGATTCTTGCTCTAAACAACACTAAAGACAAAAAGCGCAAGGTGTTCCTTGTTGATGAGAAGGTGTTGCCCCAAACTTTGTCTGTACTAAAAGGTCGTGCCCTTGGCTTTGGCATTGAAGTCGTCCAGGCTCCGCTGCATTCAGACGGTAAGAGTGCCTTACCTGCGGATCTAAAGGACCGTATCATGGGTGTGCTGGTGCAGTACCCAGACATGGACGGCTCACTCGTAGACTGGGCGCCTCTTGCGAAAGAGGTGAAGCAGGAGGGTGGTCTCGTTGTGGCTGCAACTGACCTGCTTGCTCTCACGATGATCAAGCCACCGGCTGAATGGGGTGCAGATGTCGCAGTCGGCAACGCCGGTCGTTTTGGTGTCCCGCCCGGCTACGGTGGACCGCAGGCGGGCTTCTTTGCTGCATCCGATGCGCTTAAGCGTCGTATGCCTGGTCGCCTAATTGGTGTGAGTCGCGATGTGACGGGTCGTCCAGCTTATCGCCTAGCGTTGCAAACGCGTGAGCAGCACATTCGTCGTGAGAAAGCCACTTCGAATATTTGCACGGCTCAAGCCCTGCTTGCGAATATGTCGGCTATGTACGCCGTGTACCATGGCCCTCGTGGTCTTCGCCGTATTGCTGCCAAAGTGCATGCTCTTACGCTCGTACTTAAGCAGCAGCTTCAGGCTCTGGGCATTAAGGTGCTCAATCATGATGCCTTGTTTTTCGACACACTCACGGTCGAGGCACCCGCTACCGAGGTGCACGAGGTTGCAAGGGCCAAAGAGATCAACTTGCGACGCATTACTGAAGACCGTGTGGGTATCACGCTAGACGAGACGGTGCGTCTGGAAGACCTCGCTGATGTGGTGAATGTATTTGCACGTGTTCTCTCCAAGCCGGAGGTGAGTGCCCAGGACTTAATGACAACGGCTTCGAAGCAGGGCCTTTCGAGCGCATCGCTGGACCAACTAAACGTGCACCCCAATTTCGCTCGTACCTCATCCTATTTGACCCAACCGGTGTTCAACGCCTACCATTCAGAGACGTCACTGTTGCGCTATATCCACGCGCTCCAAAACAAAGACCTTTCCCTCGTGCACGCCATGATCCCACTGGGCTCGTGCACAATGAAGCTAAACAGCACCTCGAGCATGAACATGCTCTCGTTTCCCGAGTACCATGCCCTGCACCCTTTCGCCCCAACGGAACAGGCCGAGGGATACCAAACTCTCATCAAGGAACTGGAGCATGACCTGGCCCTACTGACGGGTTTTGCCGCTGTATCATTGCAGCCCAACTCTGGTGCTCAGGGCGAGTTTACTGGTCTGTCTGTGATTCGAGCCTACCTCGCTGCTCACGGCCAGAATCATCGCCACATATGTCTGATCCCGACTAGCGCACATGGTACAAACCCTGCTTCAGCTGTGATGGCTGGAATGAAAGTAGTGCCTGTCAAGACGCTTCCAGATGGAACTATTGATCTCGATGATTTGCGTGCCAAGGCAGAGGCCAACAAAGATGTGTTGGCAGCCAGCATGATCACGGAGCCCGGAACCACAGGTATCTTCTTTTCCAAGATTAAAGAGGCCATTGACATTGTACACGAGTTTGGTGGTCAGGTGTACCTTGATGGTGCAAATTTGCAGGCTCAGGTCGGCGTGACGAATCCATGTATTATGGGCGCTGATGTGACGCATCTGAACCTGCACAAGACATTCAGCATCCCACATGGCGGTGGTGGCCCTGGTGTCGGTCCGATTGGTGTCAAGGCACACCTTGCTGCCTACTTACCCGGTCACCCTGTCGTGAAAACAGGCGGTGAGCACGCCATTGAGCCGGTGTCGGCAGCACCTTGGGGCTCGGCTTCTATTCTGACCATTGCTTGGGCCTACATCCGGATGCTTGGTTGGCACGGTATCCGCACATCAACCATCATGTCCTTGCTGAACGCTAACTATGTCAAGAATCGTATTCAACATAAGTACAAGGTCAAGTACGTCGGCAAGCACGGCAACGTGGCCCATGAGCTTTTGGTTGATGTGGCCGAATTCCAAAAATGTGGCGTTCAAGTCATGGATGTGGCCAAACGTCTCATCGACTATGGCTTCCATCCCCCGACATGCTCATGGCCTATTTCGACTGGTCTTCTAATCGAGATTACGGAGAGCGAGCCATTTGAAGAAATTGAGCGTCTCGTCGAGGCTCTGCTCTCGATCGCCGATGAGGTTCAAGAAATCAATGATGGTAAGCAGCCCAAGGATGTCAACCTGCTCAAGATGGCTCCGCACACCATCGAAACGCTGACGACCGAGAAATGGGACCGCCCCTACTCCCGTGAGCGTGCCGCATTCCCGGTGCGAGCACTACGTAACAACAAGTTCTGGCCGCCTGTGTCGCGCGTCGATGACGCTTACGGCGACCGTAACTTGGTCTGCGAATGTGGCGACGTAGAGTCGTTCGCCTAGATTCCCCCTTCCCCCCTTCATTAAGACGAATCCGAAAAGTTCAACCCACGGACAATGACTATTTAGCTGTGACCTAATATAGTAGTATCTTCAACGATCATTCCTACACATCAGCCAGATGACCCTTGTTCTTGCGTGCAGTCGTCATGGCGGCAATCACAGCGGAGCCCGCACCAGAACCATCCTCAGCCTGTCGCGTCTTGATCTTCTTAGCTTCCGGACCGAGAATATCAGCCAACGCACCGTGCAAGCGATCGGCAAAGTGGGGGTACTTGCAGTAGAGGCTGCCATCAACGCCAACCGTACAGCCCTCTTCAAGCAGATTCTTTTTCTTCACGATCGCAGCGATACCGCATGCACTTAGGCGTGCCGAGCGTGTACCGATGAGCTGAGCCACACGGCGGAAAAACTGCCGTTCATCCAGATCCGTTTCCAGACTAAAGAAGTACTTGAATAATCCCATGACTGTCAACAGCTCTTCCGTCGAGTCTGCCTCAATTAGCGACAAAAATGCAGTGTCAAAGCAAAATGGTTTCTCAATCTTGTATGTTTCTTGACCAAGGAATAAGACACCCTCATATACCAAGTCACAAAGAATCAATCGGAAAATCTCGCCCAGGTACATACCAGCGATCATCTTCTCGAAGGTCTGTTCGTGCGGTTTGTTAGACGTAAGGTCGATTTCCTCGTCGTACTTGGTCCTCACGCTGGCCAAGTACTTGTGTTCATACGAATCAAAAGCACCGTATTCACAATTGATAGCCATTTTCTCATGCGGTGGCAAATTTAAATGACGGAGCTTGGGAATCTCCGACACATCTTCCATATAGGCCGCATTACAGCCCGTACCGAAAATGCAAGCAATCTTGGTGTCGGGCTCGACATAGTTGGATGCGATGAGCGTGCCTGTCGTGTCGTTGATGATCGAGCTGAGTTTGACAGGAACTGCGGCATCGCGCAGACCCTGGCGCAGCATCTCAGCACAATCATGTCCTTCTGTTTCCGGATTACCGAAACCCTTGGTCCAGCGGATAAGCTCACCGTGATCAATACGCTTTTGAATGGTGGGGAAACTGAACGTGAACCCAAGTGACAGGTGTTCATCCAGATGGTCGCATGAGCCATATTGCTTCTCCAGGAACTCACGGATGCACACACCGAAGTAATCAAACAGCTTCTGGCCGCTTTCATGCTTGTGGTTTTCTTGGATACGGAACTTGGTTTGATTCAGTTCAAAGGTTCGGTCACCGTTCAGCTTGACCAAGCACGTACGCAGGTTGGTACCACCCATGTCAAGAGCCAAAAAATCTCCTTTCTCTTCGCCAGTGGGCCATCCGAAAACGAATGTAGGAAGCATGGGCACAGCTTGACCCTCCTTCTCGAGACCCTCGCCCAGGACACGTACAAAGTTGTCTGTGATTTCCTTGAGCGCTTCATTCGATACGGTAAGGAGCTTTTCAAAGTGTTTTTGGTACTCTTGCAAAACATCTTCCCTAGCAGCAGGCCTGTCGAAACACAAGCTTCCACGGCTAAAGATGGTTACATTATTGTCTTCGGTTTCTTGTTGCTGCACCATACTGAATGATACGGTATGAACGGACCACGCACGCTTGTGGCGCCCCATGCTCAATAGGCTCATTTGGACTTCGGCCGATAAAATTAAACAACGCTATGGGTCCAATAATGTGCCTGCGTTTAGGTCAAGCGGCGCTCAGTGTTGCGCCGGCCGTTTACAAAGTTGGGCGATTCCAGCGTGACCTCGGGGCTACCGAACAGAGCACGGTCAGCGGCTTCAACACCAAGCATGAAAGAGTGGTCCTGATTACCCACTTCGTATTTCCACGAGCCGAAGCGACCACGGCTCAGGATATCAAACTGATCCAAAAGCGTAGGAAGAATCTCCTGTAGACCAGCATCACGCTCTAGGCTGGGGGTAGGATAGCCAGGCGTAAACTTGCGATGGTATGTACTGACAATTTCGCTGTCGGGGAGAAGGAGCTGTGTATTCACGCAGCCTCGGATTGTATCCTCCAACAACTTGTCGTTGTCCACAGGCTTAAGATGGGACTCAGAAACTTCCATCATCAACGACCAATAAGGACCCTCCTTGGCCTCCGATGATGGCGTGCCGTGCGCGGGGTCAGCGTATTGCAGCGTTGGAAGCTTGGCGTCCTTCTGAGGGCAGTTGTTCGGGCTGTAATTAGAGAAGATGGTTGCACGATAAAAGGGACAGTCATCCTCAGGGAAGTACAGCCAGCACTTATCGCCAATACGGTTGGGCAGCTCACCACGGATACCAATACCAATGACGTGAGTCGAGGAATAGACGAGCTTCTCAGTCACAGACTTCTGTAGCCGCTGCTTCAAGTCACTGTCAATACCTTCGAGCGTGTTCACAAGGTAGTCCAAACCCATCGTAGACACGAGGTGCTTGTACTTGATTGACGAACCATCACTCAGATATGCCGTGTGCGCAGCAGCGTCCACCTTGAGAACTTTCTTCTTGAATTGCAGCTTTTCCTGAGGCAACGTCTTTGAAACAGCTTTCCAAATGCCACCGGTACCATCACGGGCAGGAAACTTGAACGTGGCATTGGGGCCCCAGTTGCCAGCAATTTTCTTGTTGAGAGTGTTGGAAACGACGAGTTTCAGGTTGGGTGCGGCCACTCGTTCGCCAAGCCACTTGCACTGCATCATAGTTGTTGGCACAGCCCACACTTTGAAATTGTATGGACGCATAAACAGATCAGCAATACCCTCGCCCATCATACGAATAATCCATTCGTCAAATGTCTGGGGGGGCTCTTTGGCGCGAATACGCAGCTCAGCAGCATCAATCATGCCATCAATGGCCTTCACCTGATCATCAGTTGGAAGCATCGAGATGTTGTTTTGGTACGGGTACGGCACCCACACATTGCGGCTGCGGACGTACGAAATACGCTGGTGCTCGTACCAGTCCTCTTTGTTTGGGAGAGCCTGGGCAAGTACATCATCAAAATAGGCATAGTGGGAGAAAATAACATGACCACCCACATCGAAAAGAAATCCTTCCTTTGTTACATCTGTGGAAGCAAGCCCACCGGCCTCTTCGTTGGCATCCACAAGCGTCCAAGATCCAAGATTCTGTGTCCGATTAGAAATAAACGCAAATACGTACAAGTTGGTTGAGACGCTTAGCAGCACCCAAACCAGTTGGACCTACAAGGGTTAGTTGTCCTGATCCGTACTGCAGCGCATACCTGCACCAATCACTAGAGTATCAACTTGTTGAGATGCCATAGTAAGACAAAGAGGTGGCCCAGCATCCGGGAGCGACGCAATGCACGATCATGCACATGAGGCTCAGACCACGTGGTCAGTACATAAGCCAGGCAACAAGATGCTGCCAGCAGCTCTCCCGCGTGGCCCTACGGTGAGTAGCCAGAACTATATGGATCACGTGAGCACGTGACTAAGGAAGGCCGAGCGAGCGCAAGTTGTAAGGTAGCTCCTAGGAAGCTCTCCCTCGTCTCGCCACGAACCGTCAAGAGTACGTGAACGTGACGCTTGGTTCGAATTCTAACGCTCATAACAGATGGTGAACGTTCCAAAGACCCGCAGGACATACTGCAAGGGTAAGACGTGCCGGAAGCACACGTATGTATACAGCATGGCCGAGTGGCAGTGACTAACAAGCGACAGTCCCCACAAGGTGACCCAGTACAAGACCGGTAAGGCGTCCGAGTTTGCCCAGGGTAAGCGTCGTTACGTCCGTAAGCAAAAGGGTTACGGTGGTCAGACCAAGCCTGTCTTCCAAAAGAAGGCCAAGAGTACGTATATAATTGTCTTGATTTCCTTACTAACCTTTTAGCAACCAAGAAGGTTGTGCTGCGTCTGGAATGCACTGTGTGCAAGTACCGCTCGCACCTTGCCCTCAAGCGCTGCAAGCACTTCGAGCTTGGTGGTGAAAAGAAGACGAAGGGTGCTGCTTTGGTGTTCTAAACGTACCTATTTATATTTGTGTACTTTTGGACGCTATGCATGTTGGCGGAATGTGTATGATTGAGTCGCTACATATGTTTATACTGTAGCTGTATCTCCTCTATTCCTTGCTAGCAAAAAAAAAATGATATCTTTCATGCACTATCGTGGCTTTGTGCGCGAGGGTATCGTGCTCTACAAACTAATAGGGCCGCGGCGGCGGACCACCGCTCCCTCGTGGTGCGCTTGGATTGTACCATCCATAGTCTTTTGGACGGCCATATCCTGTACCAGTGGAAGGTGCGGCAGGAAGGCGTGGTAACGGTGGATATGCCCCACTGCCACCCAGTCTTGGTGGTGGTCGTGGCGGCATGCCTGTCGGCACAGCCATCGAGCCGTGGGGTGCAGCAGGCGGGCGTGGTTGCATACCACCAGGCGGTATGATAGATGGAGGAGGACGAGTTATTATAGGGGGGCGACCCACAGGATTCATGGGCATGCCATTATGAGGCGCTCGCTTGTTGCGGTCAATTTCTTTGGACGGCAGGTATTTAGGCAAGGAGGCCGGGTCAGCAGGAAAGGGCTTGGTCCAGAACCATTCATGTTCAAGGGCTTCTGCTGCCGTCAGTCGTTTGGCTGGATCCAGTACAAGTAGACGATCAATTAGATCAGCACATTCTCGGCCACAATCGACCACCGTCGTGAAATGTTGCTTGACTACTCGTGGATGACGACCAAAGTCGTGACGGCCGATGATATTCGGATTGTTGTCAGGACGGCCAGATGGTGTGGCATTCTTCACACCTGGAAGCTTAGACCATCCCGGGAAATTATCGTCGTTGGGTGAACCACATAGCGCGGCAATCAATTCAAGCTGGTTCATCTCCGACGTGCCTTTGAAAATGGGCTTGCGTGTGATCATTTCTGCCAAGATGCACCCAACACCCCACATGTCAATGGCTGGCCCATAGTTTCGTTGGCCTACAAGCAGTTCTGGGGGGCGGTACCAACGCGTAACGACCATTTCCGTGTAATTGTGTGTACTAACCCATCCACGCGTGCGCCAAGCTTCATCAAAGTCATGGAAGGGACGAGCTAGACCAAAATCAGCAATTTGCAGTTGACCATTGTTGTCAATCAGCAAGTTGGCGGCCTTCATGTCACGATGCATAATGCGATTCTTGTGTAAATACATCATGCCTTCGAGTAGCTCGCGCATATATAGCTTGATTTGGTTCATGGGAAGTTGAACATTAGGGTTGTCTAACAACCCATTCAAGTCATGGTCCATGTACGGCTCCACCATGTACACCTCTCCCATTTTTCCGCGCTCTGAAGATGGCTTGTATGCCATGTCGATTACAGACACGATATGGGGATGTTTAAGAGCCTTGAGCAACTTGATCTCACGTAGGGCAGTGATGGGAAGTCCGTCTTTAGCATCATATATGGTGACTTTTTTCAGCGCAACACTGCGACCCGTAGATAGTTGTTTGCCTTGCTTTACCTCTCCAAATGTGCCCTGCCCCAATTTGACTGAGACTTCGTACGCATGCACAGGACTGCAACCTAGAAATGAACGCTCCGGGAGTGAGACCGGTTTGGCACGCTCACGCCTCGCTAATGTACCGGGGCGCGGACCATTGCGTACTTTCACAGGCGTTTGGAGTTGAGGACGCGATGGAGGCGGTGGACGCTTGGGCGGTATCAAGCACGGCTGCGACGGTTGATGATGATCGCGACGAGTGTCACTACGACGAAAGTCGTCACGACGCAAATCGTTTCGAGGGGGCCACCGACGCTGATCATCGCGCGGGGGACGTTGTCTTTCTTTCCAATTACGCTCCAACTCATCGCGACGCGAGTCACCACCATTTGCATCATCCAAGTAATACGGCGCAGGACGTGGCCGTTCGTACGAGTATTCGCGCCGTGAGTACGGCCGATCCTCGTCGTAGCTCCAATTTCGCTTTCCGCGATCATCTCGAGATCTATCCGCCCAGTCCTCTGGGCGTCTGCGGCCATGAGGTGGACCGTCACGAATTCGATCTATGAGCGGAGCAGACCGAGTGGGTGAGCGTCGATCGCCATACACACTGCCTCCGGTGCGAGGGGGTGGAGATCGAGACCTGCTGCGCTCATCATATGTTCGATTTGAGGTCTCTTCACTGCGTGATGGACGTGCTTCAAGCTGTGCATTGGACGATGATTCGTCTCGTTGCATGCTGATCGTCAAGGTGCACGTTGGTCGGACGACGAGCGAGTTGCGTCGAGGCACGTAGTCACGTGGCCCTATCCACGCTTGCGGCTAGGCAACTTATTGGAACCATCGTATACTTGGCTAGTGCACCGCCGATTCACGACGAATCGGATGTCGGGCAGTGGGTTCCGCGATGCATTCCGGCCGCGTGATACAGATTCAGCTCGGAAACCCAAAAATCCAAACGAAGAAGTGAATCCGAATGTACCCCTTTATATGGCTCAGACGCCATGGTATTTGGCTAGTGGTGGCAACGCATCTTTAGAGCATCAGCGCAAGCCTGTCCAGAGCGGAAAGGCAGTTGCAGGATTAGATGACTGGTACAAGCGTGGAATTGCAACTTCAACTGCAACACGTTTCCGTAAAGGAGCATGTGAGAACTGTGGTGCCATGTCGCATAAGACGCGCGACTGTCTGGAACGACCACGCAAGCGCGGAGCGAAATGGACAGGCAAGGATATTAAACCTGATGAACTGACAGAAAATCTTGACCATCTTGATTACAACTACGATGCAAAACGTGATCGCTGGAATGGATATGATCCCGCGAGTCATATGGCTGTCGTTGAGCGTTTTGAGGCCGTGGAAGAGGAGCGTCGGCGCTTGCGTGAAGAGGCGCTTGATGCGCAGGCATCCACAGACGTCAATATGGCTAAGAGAATCGCCAAAAAAGAAAAAAGCCACCGGCACCATGATGACGATTTTGACAGCAGTAGCAGCGACGATGATGATGACGATAATGAAAAGTATGCTGAAAAGGCGAATATGGTCGGTCAAAAAATGGACTCAGACAAGCGCTTCACGATCCGTAATCTTCGTATTCGTGAAGACCGGGCCAAGTATTTGTATGATCTTAATGCAGATTCGGCAGCGCATTATGACCCTAAGACACGGTCTATGCGAGAAGCGCCATTGCCTAACACGTCAGTGGAAGAGCTCAAGTCGGGAAGTGACGCTTTCGAGCGTGCTTCTAATGGACCAACGGATGTGAAACAGATGCAGATGTTTGCTTGGCAAGCTGAGCAACGCAGTGGTACATTGCTTCATATGCAGGCGAACCCCACAGATCATGAGCTCCAATTCAGACAGGCTCAGCAGCGGAAAGAGCAAGAGGCCAAGGAAACTAAAAGTAGTATCTTGGAAAGGTATGGTGGAGCTGAACATCTGGATTCAATACCAGCAGAATTGCGCACAGGTCAGACAGAAGCATACGTCGAGTACAGTCGCACGGGTGAGATTATACGAGGCCAGGAACGCGCCAAGCCACGCTCACGGTACGAAGAAGACGTCCATGAAAATAACCACACAAGTGTGTGGGGCTCATGGTATGATTTGGAGCGCGGCCTTTGGGGCTACCAATGCTGCCACAATACGTTGCGTCGCTCTTACTGCACGGGCGAGGCCGGTAAAGCGGCAAATGCAACAGCTGTTCTATATTAGTTTAAGAGGCGCTTCTGCGCGTCCGATACAAGCTGGTCAATGAGAGCGGAATGCTTCTTTGTGATGTCCTCCAGCTACAGAGTTAGCATGTATATACCACATACCTTCTTTGCTTCTCTTTGCGAATCATTTTTGCTTAACAATTTATTATCCATATCATGTTTCATGTGCTTCTGTGCAGCCTGACGTACCGATCTAAGCTTTGTCTTGGCATGGTCGCATTCCTTTATACACCTTTGTAGTAGCATTTTACGCGTTTCTCCTGTGGGTTTAGGGACATGAACGATCATGACATCTTCTTCATCAGGCATAATTTGAGGCGCCAAGTCTCTGCCTAATGCATAAACAGCCTTCTCGATGTGCTTTAACGAAGAAGAATCAAACGCTGTGATGACAAGGACATCGTCACGGACTCCCACTGTTGCATAGTCGTGCAATGGCGTGGGCTTCACACCCTTGCCTGTCGATACACGCACATCATCCAAAATAGATGCATCAATACGCCCAAGAGAGCCAACCATAGATCGGACAGTCTCGCTACAATGTTTAACAGCACTAAACATCTGGGTGACGACTCCATCAAGATCTAATTGTGGCGTCACGTCCATAGGCTCAGTATTCTTGACAGTGCTGTTGCCACCTTTACTTTTCTTCAGAACAGCATGAGAGGAAGACAGGAGGCGTGCAGTGCTTGGGTATTTCGGCATAATCATCGGGGCCCGTGCAAGTATTCTGGGAACATGCTGTGTGATAGCGACATGGAAGAGCTTCAAGAGACGCTGCGACATGCTCTAAATTGAAAAAGGAGAGAAATAAGTGGAATTGGGCCGAATTTTTCCATACAACCGGTTGGGCTACATTACCTACGCATGTAATGGTCTAGACACTTTAGAGGCAATTTGAGTCCAGGAGGGGTATTACATTACATATCGTTTCCATCTAATCATAGTCTTCGTCCTCATCCAGCGTGCGTTTCACGCCTCGCGATTCACCAGTATCCGCTTCACCCATAGACGTATCTTCCACATCATTCGCTGACACATCAGGCTGCGCAACTGACTGCCCCACGACAGGTGGCTGAATCACTGAGTCTCCAAACTCAGGTTTGGGCGGTGGGTCTGGCACAATAGCAAAATTGACATTTGTGAGACAATGCTCGGGCGGAGGAAGACGGATGCCGTACCGGTTGGATACAGGTGGTAATGGTACACTGTTTAAGGTTGTGGCGAGTGAAAGCAGCATTTCCTTGGGTGGTGGTTGCGTAAAACTGTAATTGACACGACTCTGGATAGCCAGTTGCACATCATCAATCGAGACACTGCTCCCACCTTGCCGTGATGAAGCATGATCGGAATACACTAGTGCATCTTGTAGAACTTGGGATGTATATCCTGCTTATAAGTAAAGAGTCACATACGGTGTGCAAATTCAAGTAATTGTACCAAGACAGCTGGCTCAGCATCTTCGATACCCATGCTCGCGAGGATGAGCGAGATCAAGCGTGCATCGCGAGGCACAGGTGCTGATTTTGGTTTTTCATCACGACAAGCGGTATCAGTTCTGTCAGTCGACATGATATGTTTGTCGTTGCGGGCACTCGCGACGATCTCCAGGTAAATCGCTTACAGATTTACCGCGGCTGGGCGCAATCTCTGACTTATTTCCACGAGCATTAATTCCTCTATTTCCACAAACTATTGGATCTTGTAATTGTCTGCCACAAGTAGCGCTTCGTTCGAGAATGGCTGCTGAGCCCCCGATCGAGTATCGAAAACCTGAAGAATTTGAAGTGGCAGGAGTGTTTGCTCAGCAGAAAAGTCGACAGAGACAGGGAAAAACACGTCGGCAGAGTCGGCACCATTTGGCACTGACAACTCAAGGCTCGCCGAAGCATTCAAATCTGAGACGCTAGGCAGGCGCCAAAGGACGCGACTGTTAGTTGGATCGACCTCATATAATCCATTCTCCGGTTCAGAGACTTCTGGAAGCACACCAACGGGCACGGGAATAGCAAAGACCACATCTGACAATACAAGGGAAGTGTTTTCCAGCTGGTATTCAATAACGACTTCACTTGCGCCATCGCCTGATGGATTTACCCACACGGTGATCGAAAGAGGCAGTACTGATTCGTCTTTTGTAACAGCACGCCATCGAAGCACGCCCACTTGCTGATTCACAGGGAACTCCCTCTTTGGATCGCGCAGCGCGATCTTGCGCTCAGAAGCCCAAGGTTGCTTATCGACGTGAGGGTGCGTCCGGTATTGCACTTCAGCACCGCCAAACCGCTCTTGAGCATCCATCAAGATGCTCAGACGAGTTGATGCAGGATCTGTGATTTTGAGAAGAAGATCTCCCTTTACCTCAAGAGTCTCGAGACCGCCATCACGATTGCCTGTAACAGACACGCGCTCCTTGACCATGAAATGCACTTGGTCCGAGACAGGTTCAGTAGGCGAGACAATAGGCGCAGGTTGCGTATCAAGTGCCGATGGAACTTCCGGGATGACAGCAGTAGGTACTTGAGTTTCTAGTTCATGATCATATGCCTGTTTGGGTGCATCAGATTGTTCCGGTTGATAAATGCTCTCTGACTGGTGGTAAGAATCCTGCGAATGATACACTTGTTCAGGGTCATATCCCACGCCCTCGTACGTGTTATGAGGTTGATAAGGTTCTCCTGGTCGATCAGCCTCTTGTGGCTGGTAAGCCTCCTCGGGTTGATAAACCTCTTCGGGCTGGTAGGCTTCCTCAGTTTGGTAGGCTTCCTCAGTTTGGTAGGCTTCTTCGGGTTGGTAAGCTTCTTCAGGTTGATAAACCTCTTCAGGCTGGTAGGCTTCCTCGGACTGATAAGCTTCTTCAGGTTGATAAACCTCTTCAGACTGGTAGGCTTCCTCGGGTTGATAAGCTTCCTCAGGTTGGTAAGCATCCCCAGGTTGGTAGGCCTGCTCAGGCTGGTAAGCTTCGTCGGGCTGGTAGATTTTGTCGGATTCGAAAATCTCACCAGAGTCGTAGGTTTTCTGTACATGGTCTTGCTCTCCATGGTAAAGCTCCTTTTCATAGGGGTTTTCCGATTCATAAGGCTCAGGCTGGTGAGCACTTTCAATAGACTGAGGCTCATACAAAATTCCAGCACGTGTGTGACCATCTTCGTGTGCATTATCGACTGCCTCTTCATTGTAGACAGTTTGGGATGCCTGATCAGGCACCTCGTTGAATTGCTCCTCAGTCGACCCAGCAACTGCCCAGGCGTCTTGTGCTTGGTGTACTGATGGCAGATTTACCGTGGGAAGCACAGACTCTTCCATGAGTGATTCAGTTGGCGCTGAAACTTGTGTCTGTACCGGTATACGGGCTTTCTCCTGTTCTTGAGCTAATGAGCGTTCGTGAGACAGAGGTGCATGCGCACGAACCTTCTGTGGTGCGTTAGTTGCCCGTTCAGCTTTGCGAGCAGGTGCTACTCCAATGTTGGGCTTTTGCTGTTTTGGAGCAGGTTTAGATGCCAAGGCTGCCGCCTGAGGAGCGGTCTTTTGTACAGAGCCCAGGATAGCTGAGCCCTTCGACTTCTTGCCGAGCGACATGCCCTTGCCCTTTAGGGGTCCTGCCTGTGCGGGACTTGCTGTCTCGATGGTGTCCTGAAGTCCATACACTGGCGCCGATGGCACAGCTTCGTACGTGCGAGACATGGCAGACATATCACCACCAAGGCCAGAATGATTACGTCGAGCGGCATCACGGCGTTGCATTTCGAGCTGACGCGCGCGGCGCTTGAGTTCCTCTTTCGCCTCAAGTTCCTTGTTTCGCTCAATAATCTCATGAATACGCTCCTCATGACTGTCCATCTCAAGCATCGTGCGGACCTGTGACAGGGTGACATTCTCTCGGTAGCCCAGCGATACGATTTCATCGAAAGCCTCAAGGATCTCGAAGCACGACATGAGAATATCTTGCTCATCCAGCGAGTGACATCGATCACTCACAGCCCGCGCGAACAAGTGCAACGTGTCAATGTCCTGTAGCATATTCGAATGCTTTGTGGTGATCAGGATCATGTACAAGTCTTCAAGCGGCTGGTACACGAATCGCACGGTATCCGTCTCGACAAAAGTGTGCTGAGAACCAGAGTTGATGAGCTTGGGGAATGAGGCTAGTAGCGCCTCAATTCGCGAACCGGCCATCTCACGGAATTGGCGAGAGATGACCGCTGACATGTTAGCATTATCACACAGCACTATCACATACGTTTTCCACCACGCGTAGCAATCGAAGCTGCAAGAAGCACCTAGTCACGTTAGTCTTGAAATATTCGTCGTCCACGTACCATTTTATCTGTGGTGCTCAAAGCACGCCTGGGACAGTGGAAGTTCCGTAGTTGGCAGTGCGAGAGAGATGTCGTGTCGCCCGCTATCACGTGACGACAACCACGCATTGGCGCCACCTAATGAAACAGACGGTCCATGCACGCGAAGCGAAGCTGGTGTATGGGAATCTATTAAATGGCTACTTCCCGTACGCCCTCACGGGTGATGATGCGTACAGAGAAACTGCCTACGTCAATCACAAAACGCGTGCGCATTTCATTGATACATTGTTTTAGCAATTGCAAGCCCTCTTCCAAAGACATATCAGGACGATGGTAGCGATCCATGGTAGAGAGCGTCAGGTAGGAAGCATAACCATGTGCAGCAAAAGGCACCTGAACAAGTGTACCGAGGTAGTCGATCCAGTATAGAGCAGGCTCTGAACTCGGCTCGTCGTATCCACCAAGCAACAAGTTCACTTGATATGGATGACGCGAGCGAATCGACTCAGCCAGTTGCGAGCGTATCCATGATGCAGCGGCCTTTGGCCGCAGGTCGATATTATTACTGTATGTTAGTGATCACCTTGATATGCATCACACGTACCGAATCGAATACAAGCGCATGTTCCGCTCAATGTATTCTGCAAACTGAATTGTATCACCTGCTTGTGTTAGAGTTCTCCACGCTCAGTGGTCGCGATTCACGTACCAGATTCACCAGCATATGTCATTACGAGATGATTCGATAAAACCTTTTGCTTGTCGTCATCCGACTTCATTTTGATGATGGAACGAGCTGCATTATTGTCTGATGCAATGATAGTAAACCCTTTGCCTGTGATGCCGAACAGACTCTCCATCGTGTCCAAGAGAGGAGGGCGTGTGGCATCCGCCGCTGAACTTCGTGCACCGTGATGACGACGCCTATTGGTCACGTGAACAATCACAATTCACGCGTCCTGTTCGTTGGCTCGCGCGGACGCTATGTATTTTCGTGGTTGCCATGTCGGACACGGCCGGTGTCTCGGATGCTGAAGCTGCGCGCAGGCATATCATTCTAACAGAAGTATTTGGGGTGCATCCACGCGTGATTGTAGATGCACTGGTTGTTTCCGCCAATGAACATCTTTACATTCGTGGCTCCCAATTAGAGGATACTGTGTATGCTCTACTGGGCGACACAGAGCATGCCGACAAAGCAGCGGAAGAAGGCGTGCACTCTATAACGACGCTTCTTGAACATGTAATTGATCACACAATGGACACATTTGAATTGTACTGCTTACGCTCGATCTTTGTCATCACACCAGAACAATCGCAATTCATGACCATGGCGCACCATCGGGGTCTGGATTTACGGCCCGCGGAACCTGCACCGCAAGAAGCGCAGTCGGATGATTCTAATACTGTATCCATCGTACCTGGACTGGAAGACCAGCTTCAGCGCCGACTAGCATGCGCGCGCGCAACACAACATCGCCTAGCTCAGGCTGAGGCCGCCTCTAAGCTTCGTCTTAATCGCATCATTACAGCTGCCCGTGCCTTCGATTTCATCTTAGAAGGTGCTCGGACATTCTGTGAAGAAAATGATGCAAATGCATCCGGTGCTGTGACGAATACAGCGGACGATATCATGTCGCAAGTTTACAATGTAATGGAGGCACTGAGTACGCTTATGGATGCTGAACCGCTGACCGTTTCTCTTCCCCCGACTTCGCACAACACCATCAATGACAGTGAAGAGTCTGCTACTGTAGACACGCGACGTGAGTGGGAAAAGGGCCGCGACGAATACCTAAATTGGGAGGCTCAACGCATCCTTGCCAGCATGAAGCGAACCTAACAAGATACCCCACAATGATACCCAGCCATGCAAGGCAGATATTTGTATTCTTGACATAGAACTATCATTGCTGCTGCTGCGCCAATGCTTGTTGGCGATAATACTCTTCCCATTCCTTGGAGTAGTCACGGACGCCTTGGCCGCCTGACTCCTGCATCTGCTGCTGCTGCGCTGCTTGCGCAGCATAGTATGCGGCCCATTCGGCTGAGTAGTCGCGCTGGCCATCGGCACCCGCCTGTCCTCCATCGGTGCCCCAACCATAATCGTAACCAACAGCGGTCCATCCACCCTCAGCATAGGAGCTATCGGGTAAGGAGTCATGTTGACTCCGGCCAGGACCAGGAGCATTCCATACACTAGGGTCACGCCATGGCGGAATTTTTTCACCGCGCTCGTTTTTGGGAGGTCCAGCGTAGCCAGGCACACCGAGGTATCCACTGGCGTAGCCTCCAGGCTGCTCACCCAACTCAGCCATCAAGGTAGCATACTCGGTATCAACTTGGTTGCCAACGGCGTCCATACCATCTCCGGCGGCACGGGGTGCGGAGAAGCAGTCACGAGCAAGGTGACCACTTTGTCCACATCGGTGGCATACCGTGTACGTCGTCCAATTCCGTTCATGAGGGCACTCAAACTTGCGGTGCCCTCGCTCGCCACAATTCTGGCATACTTGATTTTCATCATCACGCAGAGTACCATTTAATACAGCCAATTCACGCAGCTGGCTACGTTTATGGTCATTCTGCGTTTCGGGTGTGGATGCAGCAGTGGCGACGACTTCATTGATCAGTTTGATACAAAGCTTAATAGATCGTTCACTGTCTGCAGTGACAATACAGTGCATGTCTTCTTCCTCACCCTCTGTCGATCCTTTACCATGTTTCACGCTTCCCCGTCCACGGATATGAATTTTAGCACCACTTTGACTCTCCATTTTCTTAAGCGTATTTCCACGCGGGCCGACCAGCAAACCGAAAAAGTTGATCTCTGGAAACTCTCGGACAGGTAAATACACTTTCTCGGTAGGACGGCCCGACTTGCGGCTACTTTGATAGTCCAGCGGTGGACGATAGGACGGATCCAGACGCATTTGCCGTTCGATTAGGCGGGTTCGCTCTTCACTCAATTTGCGGTGGTAACGGATTTCTCGCGTGTTATTCCTGAATCCCTGGCTATCATAGGTAGGAGGAGGCGATGGTGAGCGTTCCCGTTCAGGTGGAATCACGTCACCTGTACGCAGCTTTCGATTGATCTCGTCCAGTCGCACTTGGATGGCGTAACGATCAAGTTCTTGACCCGAAACATTACCAGTTATAGCTGCAGATGAAGCATCTTTACGATCAGATTCATCACCCCAACGTGAACGTCGTTTACGCGCACCTTCGTGATGTGAGGCACGCGACATGTCATAATCATATGAACGTTTTGGGGGAGCGCGTTCGTATCCTCCGGCGCCGATACCACTAGACGCACCCGAGCCCCATCTGCGCGTGTTACCAAGGGGCTGTGCATTCATGCCCGTTCTCTGGGCACTGTTTCTCCAAGACATGATGAGCTGCTATGTCAGGGCAAAACGTCAGCGCCTTTTTCTGCCAGTGGGACAACGGGTGTTCAATCGCCCATAAGCAAGCCACGTGGTCACACGTGGAGCAGAGCGCAGCTGATACATGACGCGTGCACCTCATTTAACACTCGCCATGGCCAAAGACTCGAACGCCGCACAGCGCCGGTCCAACAAAGCTCGACAACAAGCGAAAGGCAAGAAAGTGCAAGCTAATGCACCTAAAAAGGAGCCTAAGACATCAGAACTCGAGACAAGTACTGCACCACCTAACCTTGATAAGCAAGATGCACCTACACAGCTCGTGCTAGAACAGACATTACATGAACAGGAGGATCAAATCGCAGCTCTTCGCCAAAAGAATGAAGCTTTACAAAACGAGCTTAAAGAAACGCAGCACACTCTTCAAGAAAGTCATCGCGCTTTTGCTGACCAAATGGTGGGCCTTTCTGCTAGTTTCGATCAAGACAAGGAAGAAGCTTGCAAGCAGGTACGAACGGAACTGGATCAAGTGCGTGCAGAACTAAACGTATCACGATATAAAGAACGAGCCCTCACCGAGCAACTGCACGAGCTAGAGAACAAAATACAGATTGACGCTTCCGCAGCATTGTCTCCATTTACGGCTCTTAAAGACATCCAAGCACAGCTACATGTACGTTTGCAGCGACTCACACAACGTAGGATGTTGTGGCCCATGCTTCCAACCCTCCAAACGAATCTTTTGCCAGTATCGCTGAATCCTTTGGCTATACCCAGGACTCCGAATACGTACGTATGCTTATCGCTCACATCCCAGACCTTCGTTGAAAAGGTACGATCTTAGGGCTCTTACCCCAGCTTCATGCCGCGCATCATGCAAAATATACCAATCTATACTTGGCTACGAAGCAAGGATTCCAGGCATTGACAGATGAATTTACTCGTACGCTCACACAGATGGAGCAGGCTCTTAAGGATACGACGCCAGATAAGATGGAGAGCGTACTGCGTTCCGTGCGCGACTATCAGGCACGTTTGATGCAAGAGTGTCGCCACTTTATTGGACCCGAGTCGAGATGAATTTATTTCGGCCGAGTCACATCGTCGAGGTCGCGTCGTGTATATAGTGCCAGCCGATTTGTATGGCGTGAACCAGCCGGCGATACTTATGGGTGATACAAATACATTGAAGCAAGCGCCTCCAGCAATGCCGCAAAGGTCCAATTCAAGGGATACGGGAGGTGCTGTGCTGCGTGCATTGGCTCGTTCGCCTCACTATAATGAAAATTTGCATCGTGAGGATTTGAAACCTGTGCCTGCGCTCGATCTGAATGACAAGACAGGAGGGTCTATGTATGCAAATCTTGTGTATGAATGGGAGGTGCCCCGTAAGCTATTCCATTGTATCACTGGATTTGTGGTGCTGTATTTGTACAAGATGAATGTCAATGTCGAGGTTATTATCCAGACGCTATTTAACATTTTTCTTGTTGTGGCTTCAGCTGACCTACTACGACTCAATTCACCTACGTTTGAGCGTTTCTTCGAAAGTATATTAAGCGTGCTGATGCGTGAAAGTGAGAAAGAGCGTGTTAATGGCGTCGTGTGGTACCTCATCGGTGTCATGACTAGCTTGCACTTTTTCCCTGAGGATATTGCTAGTGTGTCGATTATTGTACTTTCATGGTGTGATCCGGCCGCATCCACGTTCGGACGTATGTTCGGAAAATGCACACCGTCACTACCCGGTGGCATTTTTGCACGCCGCAAATCGCTAGCAGGCTTCCTGGCTGCATGGGCGGTTGGCTCATTGATTGCTTATTTGTTTTGGGGTGCCGGCATTGCCAAGGCAGGTGAGCGTGCGTCGGGTTTGTCTTGGGAACCTGCCTCGAATGCTATGTTCGGCACTGCCCTAATGCCTGACGCACTTCGCACCGGCTGGCGTGGCTTTGCCCGTGGCTTTGCCGTCACTGACTCTAATTTTGCAGAAAGATTGAGGAACCTAACACGACCTCGGATACCTGCAATGCCTCCTATTTTGATGTTTACATTATGCGGCCTGATTGCTGCTATGACAGAAGCACTTGAGCTTGGTGGACTAGACGACAATGTCGCCATCCCCATCCTTTTTAGCTTCCTTCTCTGGTTTTCACTATGGGCCTGGGGTCAAATTATGTCGTCTATGTCTCTCCTTTAATTAAGTCGATCGGCTCATTCACTGTCATTTATAAATACACATATAGAAATTGGCTGCAAATGCCTCGTCTTCTGTTTTGCTTAACTGATCTGCTATTCGCGTGGTCGCCGTAGAGTAGAGCGCCCGTGAACGCGTTGATACAACATCCCCTCATACTTGCGTGTTTGGTAAACCTGTCGCCATATATAGACCGAAAGGGCTAGCACCATAATCAGAACGTTGATGAGCTGGAGATAGTCAGGTCGAGTCATACGTACCACATACTGTGTATACTTATACACTTCCGCATGTATGAACTTTCCACAAGCACTCCATCCTGGTACTTGGGCCCCTGTGATTGTTTGCAGACATTCCACAGGTTGTCGATTGTTGTAGGGTCGACAGTACGGGTACGCTAACTAAAATCATGGTCAATGCAACAATCGCAACGTACGTGATCCTCAGGACACGGCTGACATTCTCCGACGGGCATACAAATATATTCCCTATCCAATGCGCCCGACGCGTGCTCCAGCCATGCCGCCGGCTTTTCTGTCGACGTCATGCGGAACAAGTTTTGGGAAGCACGCGGTAATATTCTAAGATCTCCACATGTGGTATAGGAAACTACGAAGCTTCGGAGGCTGTTCGCTGTGCATGCCAAGCACGAGCCATCTGGAGCAACTTGTGGGATGGCTTGTGCTGCTCTTCATCCTCAGGGAATGTAAGATCGTAATATTCTTCCGTGGTGCCTTCAATACCATTTGGTACAGGGCGACGCTGTTTTGTTATACGTGGCATCTTGGCTTGCACTGTGTCCAGACTTGTCTGATCACCATGCTCCGCCTCGAACGCCTTCCACGCTTCCAAAAGCACTACACGTTCTTCTTTCAGGCCTTCTTCTTTCAAGCTTTTATAGCCACGTTCAAACACCTGACGCGTCTGATTCGCTGCTTCATGACGTACAGCGGCCCGCTGCGCTTGCTTTTCCTCAGTCAGGACGATTTCAAGACCCTCTTCTTCAGCTTCAGCATCCTCATCCTCTTCCAAAGCAAGAGCAGCAGCCATTTTACTCAATGCATAGCTGATCCATACCTTGACATGATTCGTCTTTCCCAGCAGGCGTTCGTACAATGCATCCACACGTTCCAACTCGCGCTCAGAAAACTCAAAGTCAATATATGCCTTCCATAGCACCTCGGGCATATCCATGCCCACCGAATCAGACTCTGCCTGACCAATGCCCAACTCGTAGATGGCACGAGCCCGATCCAAGTCGAACAAATTCTGCTCCAACTCGGCAAACTTGACCCATGTAGCTGCATTACCGGCATCCCATTCAAGCCATTTTTCATAGAGTTTTCGAGCTCGATCAAATTCTTTCAACTTCAGCTCTAGCTCAATGTAGCCTTTGAAGAGCTTTGGCTTGGGGGACACGCCAATAGCTGTGCCTAAAAGCTTTCGTGCGAGAGGAAGGTCCAAACGCCGAATTTCAAACTTGGCATAGTTAAGCCACAATTTAGCAAAGGTAAATTCTTGGTGTGGTACGAGAGAAAGACCTGACGCATACACCTTTTTCGCCCGATCCAAGTCTTGAGCATCTAATTCTTCAAATAGAGCATATCGAAGCCATAAGTAAATATATCGACGCCACAATCGCTTCTCAGGTGCTGGCGGAACCAACCTCAATGCACGCTCATACACATTGCGCACCTTATTGCATGCCGATTCGAGAGTTGCACCTGATGCATCCTCCTCCAACAAAGAACGATAATACTCTTCTTCTAAGCGAGTATAATTGAACCATGTGTCGTAATTGCTTGTACCATCGGCCTCCTCAATTTCTTCTTCGTATTGCAGGCGCCGCTTCTGAGTAACTGTATCTTCCACACCTTTCATGTTTCCAAACTGCTTCTCAAATTTGGTATAACTGGTATAAATGCCTTCACTTTTGGCACGGGGGATCCTTTCAAGAGCGTACTTGTAGATCATACGAGCCCGGTCATACTCGCCTTGACGTATCTCCATTTTAGCAAAGGCAGTGAATATTGTTTGCGCACGTTCTAGCGCTTCTTCCTCCTCGCCATAAAAGTCAAGGGCCATATGAAACACTTGACGGGCCTTGTCAAGGCTATCCCGGTCCTCTTCATACTTGGCCCATTTGATCCATTGTTTAGGTTCAGGATGGCAGGTCACAGCACGCTCCCAAACAGCACTCGCTTTATCAAACTCATGATAACGCATTTCGAATGCAATATAAGCATTCCACGCACGCTCATCAGGCTCCCATTCCATCCAACGCTCAAATATTTCACGCGTGCCGTTCACATTGCCAAGCAGCTCTTCCACATGGACATACTTGTACCACAGTTGGTCTATTCTTGGCAAGATAGAAACAGCCCGGTCAAATAAATTGCGCGCATGATTAATATTGCGCATTTTCAGTTCTTGCTCCGTGTATCGGAGCCAGAGGGGTATATGGTGTGGGTTCACATCAAGCGCTCGCTCAAATACCGACCGTGCTCTGTCCATCTGACCCTGTGTTGCTTCCCAAGTTGCATAGCGTATCCACGCGGCCATGTTTCCTCGCAGACGACGGATCGCATCCTCAAACTCAGTGCGCTTTCTCGCACGATAATCTTCCAGCTCTTCATAGCTTTCAATACGGAGTCGAGGAGCTTTGCGCTTCGGCGCGATCTGTCTCTCTTGGGCTTCACGTAGCAGCTGCTCTGCAGTAATCTGCAGCGGAGCAGGCGCTCGGTTCTTTATACGCGGTGCACGTCCTTCGATTGACATACGCAGTCTCCCTACTTACGGAGTCCGATGGCGACTGAAGTTTGTAATGAACCACAGGGTTCCTACATCACGTGATCATTAGGCAAAATGTCATGCGTAACGAGCCAACAACATTGGTGCTTCGAGGGAATATTGCGGGTGCCAAGGCTTGCTGCATTTACGAGAACGTATATTATGCCAAGATCCGTAACCACCCCAAGGCCTTCGTCCATTACCTTCCAACTCTCACACAATTTTTGGAAAATGTCGGCTGTCCCGACTCGAAAAATACCATCAGAGGGTGGCAAATCTCTCAAGCTTGCTTGTGCTACTTGTATTCAAGGCCACAGGGCATCTTCTTGTAAGCACCAGGATGGATCTAAGGGTCCCCTTCTGGTGGTTAAACGTCGCGGTCGGCCGCTGTCACAATGCCAAGAGTGCCGGGAGCGTAGGCTACTTACCGGTAGACACACGCGTTGTGATTGTAAAAAGAAGGAAAAGAAAACTGCTGAACCAAGCGAGGAACGTCCCATGAAACGCCGTGTTAGCAATTCGTCCACGCCGATCGATTTATCTAGCCGTGCTTCGTCTTGTAAACAGGGACCCCTTTCCTTTGAATTTTTACTTAATCCTTGCAAGTGTGAAGATGGCACTATATGTGTTTGTTGCAGATCCCCTTACGATGATCAAAAGCTCGAACCTATCACTAGTTGTTACAAAGAAAATTTTGCAAACATTGCCCCTACATTGCCTAAAGAACAATCTTCAAGTTCATGCTGTGTTCCACCATCTATCAAGTTGCAAGATGATGTCAACCGATCGATGAAATTGTTAGCCAAAGCTGCAGACATGTCTCGATCCTATACACCCGAGTGCCAATGCATCGGGCCATGCCGCTGTAAAGGGTGCTTGGGACATGACTCGAAATATAACCAAGCAGAACTCAGTGATGCCCCCACCTGTAAAACATGTGTCGCATGTGACATTTCTATGGAGAATCCAACAGGTATTGACACTATTGATCGTTGGGCTTTCACGGATGCTGGCGTATCCAGCCAGCGTTTTGCGTACGATGTAAAGTAAAATTCCATGTCTATGAGTCACAACTCTCACCCTCTGCTGCAAAAATTTGTCAATGCATGTCCTCTCCCTTTTTCCCTCTTCAATATGTAACATTATTTATACGTATAGCGGTTTGAAAGAATGCATGATTCTATGTCAAGTATTGCCAAATAGCTGCAAATGCACAGTGATTCAGCTATTCTGGAAGCTCTCATTATGTCACATTCGCTAGCGGTTCACCTCCGATAATTCCGCTCGGACTTGTCAAAATATTGACGCCAAGACATTGCTCTCACGTTTTTTGCCACTCATGCGGAATAAATTAACTGATGACGTCAGAACACGACTCCGTGAAAAATGTCTTATCTGGGCAAAGCCATCGTACTCCGATCTGCCACGGAACTCCGACGCCATTGCATGATTCAACAAAAAGGGGCCCAACCGGGAATTGAACCCGGGACCTCTCCCAGTGCTCAGGGCTCCCCTGAGGGTATCGAAATTTTCCCGAAGGGAGTATAATACGACTATACTATTGGGCCGCAGCGTTAGGAGCTTGCGTCCAATTGAGCTACTAATTCAGATTACCCATTTAGTTTTTACTGTAGTTACGACTCGAATGCCAACTGATCCTTTTCTTTGGAAATACGGAATGTCAATTATCTACCACAACGCACGACGCTCAGCACGCTGTGCCCGCGAGATGCGCTTGTTCATACCCCATGTGGCTTTCTTAAGTTCGCTCTCGGCTTCACGAGCCTGACGAACACTTTTTGGGGCAGGCGCCACAATGCTAACAAAAGTGGGTGAACAGCCAAACTCCTTAGCAAGGTGGCCCGCGGTGTTCGTGTATGGGTCTTGATTACGAAGCACTTGCATTTGTGCGATTTGATCATCGGTCACCTGGTTAGTGGCGGCACGAGCTTGACGATGATGCTTGGCTAGTGCCGGTGGCAGATTGGCAAGGCGCTCGTCTGATAGGGGAGCAGCTGCATCAAATAGGGCTTGTGACGCTTCCACATTCATGCGGCTAGATTCTTGCGAAGGTGGGGGACGCACCACAAAAGTCTCACCCGATGTGAGAGGAAAGCGCGTAGCGTAGGCGCTGGTGTCCAGTGGATCACGAGGGTGACGAACAGGTGTGTTGCGCATATTACGAGCGCTTGTGGAGAAAGAACGAACACTGCCCAAGAAGCCCTTTGGACCAGCCCACTTGCCCTTGACCATGCTGTTGTAATACACCCAGGGGAAAAAGTCCTTCTTGAGATAGTAAAAGGCACGCTGAGGCTTGGATTGATCAAGACCATACTTGGAAAAGGTTTCCTTGAGCTGGAGACCATACTTGAATTCAGCAAGCAGGACCTTGCCATACTCGGTGATAAGAGGGCATGATGTGTAACCGTCGTACGTAGCAATGGGTTCCTTGTTCTCGAGCGCACTCAGAAGGTTGGCTACGAGCACAGGTGACTGTCCCGTGATAGCAGCGGCCGTCTTACTGGTCGGCAGCGAGCTTGAGTCGCCCAGCGACCACACATTGTCGTACTTGACGTGACGCAGTGTTCCCTGGTCCACTTCGGCGTAGCCGCCGCCGTTGGCGAGTGGGGACTTCTTCAAAAACTCGGGGGGGCTCATAGTAGGAACAACGTGCATAAAGTCGAACGACTTCTTGACCTGTTCGCCATCGGGACGCTGGAAGACAGCCGTCTTGGCGTTATCCTCAATCGCTACAAGGTTGTGTTGGAACAGGCCGGTCACGCCGCGCTCCTCGCGCAGTTCGTCAAGAACCTTACTGTAGTGAGGCACGCTAAACATGGTCGGCATGCCTTGAGCAAAAGTGATCTTGATAGGAGAGGAGGGGTCCTTCTTGTAAAGGCCAGCATTTTGCCAGTGGTTGAGGGCAAGCCACATGATCTTCTGCGGCGCACCAGCACACTTGATGGGCGAGGAAGGCTGGGTAAAAATAGCCTCACCTTCTTTAAGTCTGTTCAACTTGGGGAACACCTGTTCCACTGTGTCGTAGGTGTAAATCGATGCCACAGACGACTCGGGGTTGTACAGGGCCTCGCGAAGACCCTTTATGGAGTCAAGTGTTATGCTGTATCCAGAAGCAATGACAAGGTGATCGTACTCGAGCTTTTCACCAGATGCCATCATCACCTGGTTCTGTTCAGGCGACATGGTCGTCACCGCATCCTTGTAGAGTTGAATTTTAGAGTCGACGAGCGAGTCTTCCCGACGGCGCAAATTCTCACGCGTCTTAAGACCACCACCCACAAGCGTCCATCCGGGCTGGTAGTCGTGGAAGTTGAATGGCTCGACGATAGCAATCTCATCTTGAGCAAACTTGCCGCTATTGAGAAGCTGGTGTGCCACACTTAGGCCGGCCGTACCACCACCCACTACAACAACTTTGTGCGCAGCATTCAAAGCGCGAGCAGAAGATGAAAAGAGCTGTACACGCCCCATGCGCTTGGGCATAGTTGCAACACGCATTCCTTGCGAGAACAACGCCATCATGATGGAGAACGAACCGGTGACAGCAGTGGCGCCACATGCGAGACGGGGTGGCCGTATCCTCAAGATCACGTGAAATTTCATCAGGATGGTGTGCTAGGCACATACTTGGATGCTAATAATGCCATGGGACTCCAAAATCTCTATAGTACATTGCCATGACGACGTCTACTTACAAATAGCTCATTCAAATGGCCGTGGTGCCCCGGGGTTCGTAAGGAAGCAGCAACATTAAAGCTGAAGTGACAATAAACGCAGAAGCGGACACATAAATGGGTGGCTTGAAACCATTCTGTGAGGCATAGACGGCCACAATCGTAGCCACAATACCGAAAACACGTTGAACACTCATAGACAGGCCATCGCCCGTGCCACGCTGGGGGGCTGGAAAAACCTCATATGTGATAGCATAAAGTACCGCATACATGGCATTTTGCGTCAGGTTTACAGCGCAGTTCCAACCGAGAATGGCCGAGGAATTATTTGCCGTCGTAAACAAGAACAGAAACAAGCCTGTAAGCATGGTAAAAAACGCCATGGTACCGCGGCGTCCAATGCGTGGAATTTCTACTCCGGCAGCAGCGACGAAACTACCGGGAATACCACATACGGACATAATCACCAAATCACGATATTGCCTTGACAGACTCTCGGCATCATCCGAGGCATCGTTTATCTGGGCTAGGTATGTTGCAATGAACGAATTGTACAGTGGGTATGCAAGGCCAATCAATCCCCAACATAGTGTGATAAAAATCGTGTTCCGGGCCATTTTCCGCGACGCAAACAAAGCTGACAGGGGTGAACGGTCGATGTGCTTAAGTGTGCGTCGAATATTATCTGGGCGCAAACCACTCATATTCCAGCTGCGTTGCATCCATCTGGTATATTTAGATCCATACTGGACTTGAGACTTTGGGTTTTCTTTGGGTGAATCAGATTCTACCACTGCATGGACCGTGTTCGTGGCATCGTAAGCAATGGGCTTAAATTTGGCATCACGTAGCTGTTCAAAGGTAAGATGTAGTTTCTTCTTGTTTTCTTTAGCGATAAACAAAAGCACCTCGTATGCCTCCTCCTCGCGACCAGCTGCTAACAAGAACTTGGGCGACTCAGGTACAGGATACACCAGAAAGCGAATGATAAACATGAGCATCACTGTACCACCCAGCAAGAACCAAGAGTACCGCCAGCCCCAGTTGTCAGCTTTAAGGCAAGGTGGCTTATCATTATCACTACCCTTCCAGTTGATATTGTCTTCACAGTAGTAATTGGTGATAAATGCCCAAGAAATAAGAGCAGCATATAGCTGACCAATGCACCAAAAGAGAGACAAGAACGTGAGAATCCACTGTTGTGGGCCAGGAATGTACTCAATAAGCATAGCACCATCGACAGGTAAATTTCCGCCCAGACCCAGACCAAGCAATCCGAGCAACACGCACATGACAGGAAAGCTGGGCGCTGCGCCAACGGCAATACCAAAAGCAGCAGATATAAACAGGGTAAGGTTCCAGGAGGGACGCCGGCCGATGACGTCCGATAGGAAGCCCCATGCGAGGGAACCTATCAAGAGACCAGAGTAAAGAGAGAAGGTTGCCCACTTAGGGGAGTGCTCCCTTTCTCCCAGATTCCATTCTTCTTTAACGAGCGTCAGCGTCATACTCAATACCTCGAACCAGATATTATCTGCCAACCAGCCGAATCCAGCAAGAAGGGTCAGCTTGATTTGGAATGCACCAAAGCCAATATCCTCGTGGATGATCTTGTTCACAAGCGCAATTTGTCGACTGTAGTCCACAGACACACCCACCTCCTTGGCGAAAAGGACGTTACTGTCAATGGACTCGTAGTCCGCTTTCACCTCCTCATCATGCCAAGTTGAGGTCGGCTGTTCGACGAGCTCCTCTTCAATTCTGACGCGAGGTACAGAGTCTTGTGGCTGCCCGCTCATATTGAAAGAAAGCACCTACACGGCAGACCAGAGCTTTTCGCTTTGCACTGGCACCTTTCGTACGCGACTTACCTACAGACGTAGGGTGGTAGGTTCGTCAAGAATTCGACACGTTTAGACTCACCTGGGTTTTCACGACCGGCCCTTAAGCCTAGACTATCACGTGAGCAAAGGACATGCCAGAAGCGCTCCTCGGCGCCATTTATCAGCGCGACGCGCGCGGCTTTGGTTCGTGTGCTCATAATGCTTTCTACGGGACATGCTGTACGGCATACCCTATTCAAGGGCGCTCCATTGCGCTGCTTCTCGCTTTCAGCGCAGAGATCGTCCGCGAATGTATCTTCGTGGGCAGATCGCATGACTTCCGCATCCTCAGTGCGCACACCCAAACCAGCAAATGCGAATGTGCCGCCGCCAATACAATCCAACAAAGATAATTTGCCGAATAAACCAGAGCAAATGAATCCTGCATCTCAAATGGAATGCTCCCTAGGCTACGATGGCATCGGAATTCGCCCTTTTCCATCTCATGTAGCGCAAGTTCTGTGCGAACCAATCCAGAAAGACGATGTGGAAATCAAGCCGGATGGGCTGCTGTACCTGCCTGAAATCAAGTACAGGCGAATCTTAAATCGTGCCTTTGGTCCAGGTGGATGGGGTCTCAAGCCCCAAGGAGAGCCTGAAATTGCTCAAGGCATTTTGAGTCGTGAGTGGACATTAATTTGTTTAGGCCGCTTCGTGTCGACGGCACGAGGCGAGCAAGAATTCTTTCGTCCCAATGGTGTCCCCACGGCCAACGAAGGGGCAAAATCCAACGCTCTGATGCGATGCTGCAAGGACCTCGGGATTGCATCCGAGCTATGGGATCCACGGTTTGTTCGACAGTTCAAGGCTAAACACTGTGTCGAAGTATGGTGCCAAACGGCGGATGGAAAAAAGTACGTATACAACACACTTATATGCAGGAAAAAATACTGGCGCCGAAGAGATGACGAACCGTTTCAATATCCGGCCAAAGAAGTAGGCACTGTGGGCAAGACGTGAATTCACCGCCTCTTGTGACCCTTTTTGCTTCGATACGCGCCTGCTTCCATCACATCATCGTCGCGATCGCGATCATCATCCAGTCCTGCAGCCTGTTTGCGCTTTCGGCGTCCTGCACCACTTGCGCTGCCCAGTCCCTTTTCTTGTAACTCGCGAAGTGCCGCACGCTGCGCCTCACCGACGCGTTCGGACAAGAGCATGACCATCTCACGATCATTAGCTTCAGGGAACTCTTCCAGTCTCTTGCCGATGGCCGCTTCGATGCGCTGGAGCAGCTCCACATCATACTGCGTCACAAGCGTAACGCTGCGTCCCTGACGTCCCGCGCGTGCAGTTCGACCTACGCGATGAATATAGTCTTTAGAATGTGTAGGAATATCAAAGTTGACGACCATGTCCACGGCGGGAATATCCAAGCCACGCGCCGCAACATCGGTGCACACCATAATTGAGCGACCACCAGCCTTGAATTTGTTTAGAGCACCCAAACGGGCTGTTTGTGAAAGCTGTCCATGCAACGGAATGGCAGAGAAGCCCAGCAGACGCAGCAACACTGCCAGACGCTGGGCATCGTGTACAGTACGTGTGAATACAATAATTGAGTGTCCGGCTTGCTCATTGGCCAGGTGAACAAGATAGGTATCCTTGTGCGCGAATGGCATGAACAAATAATACTGATGCAGTGTTGACGCTGTCGAGTACTTGCTTCCAATTTCCACTCGCACAGGGCTCCGCAGACTTGCACGCTGCAATTTGGCCACTTTCGTAGTCATAGTCGCACTGAACAACATAGTACGGCGCTCTTTGGGAATGTTTTGAAGTAGTTTATCAATCACAGGACCAAAATCAAGATCCAGTAAACGGTCAGCTTCGTCCAGCACGAGGTATTTGAGGGTACGCAAACTGAAGCCCTTGGTATTTTCCAAGTGGTCCTGCAAACGTCCAGGTGTCGCTACGATCACATGCGGGCGCTTGGACAAAGCAATAGCCTGAGTCATCATATCCATACCACCTACAATCGTGGCGCACCGCACGCCGATCGTGGCGCCCAGCGCTTCGATTTGTTGCGATATCTGGTACGATAATTCTCGCGTTGGCGACAAAATACATGCATAAAATGGACGCGGGTCATTCCACAATCCCTGGAGAATCGGGATGCCAAAGGCCGCCGTTTTACCACTGCCTGTCTGCGCCAGGCCAATCACGTCACGGCCCTGCAATGCTTCCGGAATGGCCTTGGTCTGAATTGGTGTTGGACGCGAAAAATGAAGCTTCTCACAAGCCTCGCAAATAGGATCAATAACTCCTAGTTCCTTGAACGATACAATTGGCTCCTCTGACTCTTCTACCTGAACATCCGATGATGCTTCCCTCGGTGCTTTCTCGTCCGGCCTACTACCCATGGTGGACGCTAGGAAAAAATCTTTGATTGTCATCCTCCACACAAAGAACACGTGAAGGCAGCCACGATAGGAGAGTGTGCGGGCCCAAAGCATTCCATCCATCATGCCGTGGGATCAGTGGCGTCACGATTTGAACCACAAACTCGATAAATGGGGCGAGGAAAAATTTAACTTACCTGCGAGTCGAGAATCCAAAAAGGACAAGCGAGGCTTGTCCTATGAAGAACGACTTGCCAATATACGGTCCGGAGGTGGTGCCGCTGGACACATGCAAGTCACACCCTCCCAACAGCGGCCACGCGCTGTGCCGCCACCCCCTTCGAGTGCGCAGCCGTCGCACCCAACCACGCAATATGTGACGTCGCAAGAAGCGCCAGCTGTAGTGACTGCGTCTGCCACGCCCGGTGCTACAGGGCCAACTGGTACTACCCATATCGAGTTTTCTCGTTTTACGGAGTCGGACAAACAGGCCTTTTTCGCTTTGCTAGATGAATACTTCTCAAAACAAGGTGTACATGGTGGTGATATGTGGTACGTATGAACTATGACTGACGACTAGATAGGCTCGATGACGCGTTTGATTTCGACACTGAGCTGCAACCAGTGGGTCATGGCCTGTGTTCTGCCGTTTACAAAGCGCGTTCATCCCTTCAAGCTGTGATCCAAGAAGGCGGTGTTCCTGGTTATGCTTGCCTAAAGCAAGTGGATGTTGATGTACAGAACGCCCCGCATGACATTCAACGTGAGATAGCCTTGTTACAAAGGACACGACATGCGAATCTGTCAGTGCTTCTTGCCGCGTTTACTGATACACCTGATCCTTTTACGACCATTTATAACCTTGTTATGCCGCTTTATCCCATTCAGCTGACAGATGTTCTCAACAGTCCACACTTCCAACCAGCGAACTGCTCTTTGTCCGACGTTACCAACGAAGACATTCCCTGGATTCATTTGCTGGGCTCACATACGTTTGCTTCCCTGGTTTCTACCTGCTTCCAACAACTAATGCAAGCTATCGCATATCTGCATCGTGAAGGCATTGCACATCGGGATATCAAGCCATCCAATGTACTATTTAGCACTGATGGCATGCTCAAATTGATTGATTTAGGCGTCGCATGGGAAGTCAACATGCGAGAAATCCCCCCATATGGTTTTCATACATCAGATGGTTGCTCGGATCGTGCCTACATTAGCGATGTGGGAAGCGGCGCCTTCCGTGCACCTGAACTGCTATTCGCCCCTAAAAACGGCTACGATGCGTTCAAGGCAGATATTTGGTCACTTGGAACGGTGATGGCTGGATTTTTCACCGTCTTGCTTGAGGAAGAGACACCTTCCATGGACTATATGCCTTGGGAACGCGAGCTCTTCCCCTCTCGGCCTATGCGTCCTCAATCTCGCATCTACCACCGGAGCACACTTTTTGACTCCTCTAGTGGGGACATTACATTGGCTTGTGATATTTTCAAAGTATGCGGTTTACCAAGCAGCGTGTCTGACTGGCCAGAAGCTGAGCACTTCCAACCACCGCTAGGAGAATTTCCTTTTATGCATGGCGCCCCAAGAGAATCACTTCATGAGCGCCTACCGAATTGGACACAATTGTCTATATCAGATACATCGCCCGCTGCTCAAACATTGCAGGTGTTTGTCCAGAAAATACTCCCTACCATGATGCAGTTATCCGCATCCAAGCGACCCTCTATAGACTATCTTGTCACACAACTCTAATTTACAGGGATGGGTTGTAATGAAGCGTTTCTCTGCAGAGCTTGAATTGCCGGCATTGTCGATCCACAATGTTGGCTGTGGTAAATGCGCTCGGCATAGGGCAACCAATGTTGGATATTTGAGATACGCTGGGAATTCACAGGATGTGTGGACAAAAGCTGTCTGGCCGAATCAGCCAGCGGGCCGCTGCGAGCTTCGTCTGCATTCATGCGCTGCCAGAATTGGACAGCCTGTCTTGGATCATAACAAGCCTGTGACATGATTCGCAAGCCCAACTCATCTGCTTCACTTTCAATGCGGCGTGAGTTAGGCAAAGACAATAAAAGGTTGAGCATGATCCGACTGAGACCAATATCTAGGCCCAACATATCCAGTGCGAAAGCTCCTGCCATCAAGATTTTACTGCCGGCCATCTTCTCAGCCGAATGTCGAGCAATTTGGTGGGCCACCTCATGCGCCAGAACGGTTGCCAGACCCGCGTCATTTTCACAAACAGGTAATATGCCTGTGAAAACAAAAATGTGGCCACCAGGGAGAACAAACGCATTCTTTTGGCGTGGATCGTTGACGACATGAACGGTCCATTGTGATGGGGGTGCGCCTTGCGCGCGATGTATGTCTAGATACCGACAAGCTTGGATGATACGCTGAGCCACGCGGTTCACCTGAGCATGTTGTACCGACCAAGATGGAAGTATGCGGCCATTGTACTGTTGCAGGACACTTCGATATGCTTCTTGTCCCATTTTCCACTCGTCCAAGGGACCCACATCAATGAATCGCCAACGTCCTGTTGAGGGTACTTGCTCTAGATGACATACATAATAAATGCCTGCACCTCCCAGAATGATTGCCACAAGACTGAGTCGAGGATGATCTACCACCCCAGAAGCACGCCGCCTGGCTTCAACGAATTGGTTTACTGGTTGTGCAGGCACTCTGTAAGTTGATGGTCGCTGGTATGTTGCTCTCTTTATTGGTGGCGTGGAATGCTTCAGTTGTTCTTCCATGCGCTCGCGTAATAGCTCGGCGAATTGCTCGCCCTGTGTACGAGGACGGCGCGGTTGACGAGAACGAACGCGCCCTGTATGAAATGCGTATAACCTTATAAGCCCGTAGAGCCCAGCGGATCGTGAGGCACCGATGCCATGGTATTGCCTCCCACACATGCGTGCCGCTAGCATCATGTTTCAAGAGGTGTATGGCTACGTCATAAAGAATTGCGTAATACAGTATTACGTATGTGACATACGATTGGCACTAACTGTACTTGGCAGAGCGGAGGCATTTCTTTGGTCCCAACTCCATGCCTGAAAAAGGGTAAAACTATTTGACGCCCACATAAAAAAAACTTTCTCCATTGAGTCTCTTGTGCCAAGAAACGCGATGCTCTCTGGTCCTTGGGCAGATGAGAAGAAGAATGTGTATGAAAATATTGCAGACGAGAATCCTAAAGTGGTAATGAAGGACGTAAGTCATCTATCTGAAGCTCTGGACGACGATGATGCGGCTCTGGCTAGGCGTGTAGGCCATCGATCTGAGTTTGCTCGTGAGTTCAAAAGCTTTTCAACCATTTCGTTTGCATTTGCCATTATGGGGCTGGTATCCTCAATTGCAACAACATTTGCTAGTCCATTCTTACTTGGTGGACCAGCGTCTACTGTCTGGGCATGGTTCATTGGCTCTATCTTTAACATGACGCTGGGAACGGCGATCGCAGAGCTTGTTTCAGCATACCCATCCTCTGGTGGCCTTTATTCTGCTAGTGGTCTACTAGTTCCTTATAAATACCGTCCCACTGTTGCTTGGATTACTGGTTGGCTTAATCTAACGGGTCAAATTGCAGGTATCGCAGGCTCCGAGTGGGGTCTGGCTCAAATGATTTATGCTTGGGCTCATGTAATATCTGACAGAAAGTTTTCAGCATCCAGGAATGCTACAGTGGGTCTGTACTATGCCCTTTTATTTATTCATGGTTTGATTAACAGCCTGGATTCCAAGACCCTTGCCCGTTTGACGAGTGGATATGTTGTGGTGAATATTGGTATCACGTTCGTTATCATCATCACACTCCTTGCCACGACGCCTCTGCATGAAATGCACGGTCCCTCGTATACATTCGGCACCATTATCAACCAATCTGGCTGGCAGGGCCAAGGTGGAACAGCGCTCTCGTTCTTGTTTGGTCTGTTGTCTGTGCAGTTCGTCATGACGGACTATGATGCCACGGCACACATCTCGGAAGAAGTGCATCGAGCCTCTATCGCTGCACCTGTGGCTATCACCGTGGCCGTCGCAGGTACTGGAATAATTGGCTGGCTGCTCAATATCGTACTGGTGATTACATCTGGCAACATAGTACATCAAAATGTGGATGACATGCCTGGTGGTCTTCCCATGGCACAAATCATGGTGGATCGAATGGGTAAGGTCGGCTTTCTTGTCGTGTGGCCATTCGTGTGCCTTGTGGCATTTTTTGTCGTCACAACAGCCACACAAGCCAACGCACGTTCCTTTTATGCGTTCTCTCGGGATCATGGTCTGCCAGATTTTGGATTCTTTGCTAAAGTGTGGAAACGCACTGGTACAACGGTCAATGCTGTATGGCTCGTGATTTTTCTTTGCATTTTGTTGGGCCTTTTGGGCTTTATTTCTCAGGCTGCAATCAACGCCATTTTTGCTTTGGCGGCACTAGGTATGGATGTTTCGTACCTGATCCCAATTGTCTGTCGCCAGATCTTCCAAGATCATCCGGAGGTCAAGTTTGAGCCTGGTCCATTTACATTGGGTCGTGGCTGGTTTGGTCGTCTAATCAATATTACGGCTATTCTGTGGACCATATTTGAATGCACAATTTTGAGTATCCCACAAACGCTACCCCTGAAAGCCACTGAATTTAACTACTCATGGGTTATCATGGTGGGCGTCTTGATCCTTTCATTGATTTGGTATGTGGCGCATGCTCATCGTCATTATCACGGTCCTCGGAGCACTATGCCTCCTGAACTTCTTTCCAGCCTTGAATCGACAAATGAAAAACAGGAAAAACAGGACGCTTCGTCCCATGCACCGGAATAGGGTCAATATACCAAAAGGCTCGGACGTTGAATACTCATGCTCCGGCCATACACGGCGCGCATATACCAGCCATGACTGTGCTCCTTTGACTATATTAGGATAGAAATGTTTATACTTGGAGGGATTTCTAATGAAGCTCAATAGAGGTTTGATGTTGATGGCCTTTTACAAGCTCAAATGCGATTGGGAATAGTCTCCATTTCATGCACCGTTTCAAATGTGGTTAATTTTACAGGTACGCAACATGTATAACCCGAAGTATCAGTAGGCTGAATCATGCTACGCATCAGGAAGACGAGATTCTAGGTGCTTGATTCGGTCCTCAAGCCGAGCAAAGTGCGTTTCCCAGGCCATGGTTTCCTGTTTCACGCGCTGCTCTACCGCCTGTTCAAATACTTCGTTGGAACGCTGAAGAGTTTGAAGCAGTGTATGGCTTGCACGTATTTGATGCTCTAGCGTAGCCTTAAGTGTCCGGCTATCGGCCAGAGAATCGAAAAAGTCAGAAAAGAGGGATAAGAACTGCGCCTTTTGCGCCATAGGTGAACGAGGCGGAGCCGATGCCAATTCGGCATCAGAAGCATCCGTGACGCGACCTGAATACTCGTACGCTGGAAGCATGCGCTCTACATTTACACGCGGCGTATGGGGATCCATGCGAACGGTATGATAAGCAGGCGAGGGCAATGCGCCCTGAGGTGGAAGGTGCAAGCGTGGCGTGCCTCCGGGTGTCGGAAAATAACCTTGCAAGTCTTGTTGGTGCAGTGCAGTGGGTAGTTGGCGCTTACGTGCGTCTTCATTTTCTGGCAGACTCTCGCGTCGACTCGCACGGAACAAGAGTGAAGGCGGCGGGAGTCGCGCGTCACTACCAAAGTGATGCTGCTGAGGCGGAGCACTGCGCACAGATGGTCCCATTGTGTCTGCTTCTGGTACTTCGCCATCTCTGCTAGGGGTAAGATAAAGGTTAGGCACTTTTTGCATGGATTTTTCGGCTCGGCGCTGTACAATGGTTGGGTAAGGTGCAAGAGTCGACCGATGTTCCGACAGAGCGTCTGGACGCGGTGAAAGCCTTGGTTCCAGGCGTGGACCTTTCCGAGGAGGCTCTATTGCATCAATCGGATAACGTGGCAAACGGTGAGAGGGAGAAGTTCTTGCTGAGTTTCCCCCACCGTCTGCCGACGAGGCGGATAAACTTGGACTTCGTGCACTTCCATGTTCAGGTTCGATTAGAGTCTTGCTACCCGGCGAGGTGACACGAGGACGCTTTAGGCGGCTCGCATCTTGCATAGGGGGAGGAGCCAATGTCTCTGACGTCTCACCACCCTCCAACATCAGGTGGCTGTTTTTTATGGATATGACGAAAGGGAATTATGGCGCCGCACGTTTTTTCTGAGCAAATATATTTGATATGGGGCCTAACTCCAGCTTTTGCTCCACCGGCTAATGCAAGGATTGGAGGGTTCCAATAATTATTTTTATTTATTTTTGTTTTACAGGGCCCCACTATGTCGTAACGAACTGACACGTGGGGGTCATGCAACTACAGGTACCGAGGAGCCCGCTCGTATCATTCGTAAAGGGGATGTGAAATAAAAGGGTCATACTCCATGGATGTCATGACATGCGTCCACACAGTATCCCAAAAGACGCGTTCGTCATCGCTCAGAACCGCAGCAGTGTTATCTAGCATATCTTGTAGATGTTTGGCATCGGCCAACACTAAGTGGTAAGCATCCGATGAGAGAGAGAGAGACCATATAGCTGCTAATGCTACACGCAGCTCCTGTTCACCTTCAGGAGTCCTCTTGGTGGCTCCACGCATCCATAGTGCACGTACATATTGCCATAATACATTGGCATCTTGTGCGAGGCTTTCACTTCCACCATTGGCTGGCGCGTGCATCAAGGCACCGCCACAAACGCATCCGGGCTGCATTGGCAGCTGATGAATTTGACAAATCCATGCCAATCCCTCATCAGCCAGCGCTTTGCGAGCATAGATCCGTGCATGATCTAGAAGTTGGCCCTTTGCCTCGGCGGCAGGCGCGTATTTGGCTACCAGCACTTCATGGCACCGTGTCAGAGAAATGCGCGACAGCTCCATGTACATTGATGCGCGGTGTCGCGTTACACTAGTTGATGTATTTGTAGCAGGTGCCACATGTGTCGTTTGTGTATCTCTGGGCACCCAAGTTTTCTCACCTTGCAAGTTGCGCGCCACCGATGCGGATCCAGGTGTTTCTAGAGCTGCCACAGCAGCACGGACACACTTGGACGCGCAAGTGCACAGACTCCATGCATGCTCTGCCGATACAGCGTCAACGTGGGACGCGAGCAATTTGATACGCAAGCGAGCGAGGTCGTGTGCATAATCACCCAGATCACAGAGGCGCGATACATTTTCTTCGTATCGTTGTACACGTGCCTCAGCTTCTGCACCAAGACGTACGGCTGTGAGGGACTGCGAAGGCGGAGGTTCAGCGAGAAGAGCAGCCGCACGTTCCTGGATAGATGTTTCTAGGGCCTCTAGATCGGCGAGCTGCGGCCAGGCGCCCCATTCTGCGGCCTGCTCCATCGCCATGACCTGCATCCCGAGTGCTGCCATATCCAACGAACGAATTTGTTCGTCCCACTCGTTCGTGGGGCTTTGTGATGCACCGTATCCAGGAGGCAGGGACTGCACGTACTGTTCAGCACGTTCTAAACCGGCGCGGGCCATACTAAGCACACTTTCTAGTTCATGGGAGTCATGAGTCTGTGGCAATATAGCCAAGTACACATTGACTTCATCACACAACGATTCAAGCAAAGAGGATGGTGATACAAGGGATGTCGTATATTCTGCCGCATCGTCGTCCCTATCATCACCAATGATCGGTCCTTTCATGTGCGCAGCGTTGGGATCCGTGATGGATACTAAAGCCTGCTGCAGGACGAGCTCTTGCCCTTGAATGACCTGCTCAAACCACATTGCCGCAGCCATATAAAGCGATGTAGGCAGGGTCGTACGAAGCTTGATCCCAGCACGCTCGGCCGTTATAATACAAGCTGCATCCATCTCCATAGTACCCCATTCATCGATGAATTCTGCCAAGGCCTGCAACGCATAGCCACCATTGGACAAGACATCCAGTCGCGATGCTGAGGGAATGCCATCAGATGGCATCGGCGCTCGTTCAAGTGCCTCGACATACAGTCGGCAAGACTCGATGAGCGTGACAAGTGCATCAGGTGGTAGGTGAAATTGGGTGCCGAGCACATACTGCACGCGTGCCGCGTTGTACCATGCATCGACCGACGATGGTCGAAACTGAGCTGCCTGTTGATATAAAGAAAGTGCTTTGACATAATGCCGTTCAGCCTTGGCTCCCACGCTGAAGCGCTCTCCACGCTCATCTTGATCAACACCTGCATCCATACATGACTCGAACGATTCTGGCTCGCGCTGCTTTCGAATCTCTTTTCTGCGTGGTGGCATCAGATCACGCGTGAAAGTGGCCAAAGTGCTCTCGCTTCTGCATGCATGCATTAATGTGGAGGGCATGCCAAAACAGGTGCAGCGCCCACATTTCTGGACACAAGGTGCTTTGTTACGCTGGTATCAGTGGACGCGTGTCTCTCACGCGTCCAGCTGTTATACTTTTAACATGACACCAGATGCGAGACAACATTGTTACTCGCTGTCAGCGCATCCTCACGCGGACCATCCGCTGCGACGAAAAGTGCTGGGTCCTATTCCGTCTCATGTCGCTTCGAACCAAATGCTGTTGGCCGAGTTGGAGCGTCTCGGCTTGGCAAATAATGCGGGACTAGGTGCATCGGTGCCCCTAAGTGATGCAAATATGATATTCTCCAAGAGATGGAATCCACGACGTGCCATGCGCCAGCGGTCAGTAAGGTCGAGCCAACGCCTTCCTCGATTACCTCGGAGAAAGCGACGTGGAAGCACATCGATCGTGTCTTCACCTTCATCTCCCCATGAAACTCCAACATCGCCACTTTCGACTATTCCCGAGGGCCTCCCAGCCAATGCCCCAGTGTCTCCCACCACCCCTTTGCCTGTCCATACACCACCATCTGACACGGTCCGCTCCAAGCACCGTCCACCTTCTATCCACACGCTCACGCCTAATGAACAGTCATCGAGCTTGAATTCTCGAAGCAAATATAGCGATACGGACTCGCTCTTCTCACCAAGGTCTCATTACCGGCATGCATGGCCACATCACGGAAAATTGAGGCGCCTTGGTGTATTTTCGCCGCATTCTGCCGCTACACCTTTGGTCTGGGATGAAACATGGGCTACCACCGAAGAACTTGACTCTGAAAAACTAGACGAAGAGGAAAGGAAAAATCTCATCTCCCAGTTGAGTATCACATTTCTACATCAAAAAATGTTGGGCGACTCGTTCGAGGTCGGACGTACTTTTTTCGAGCAGATCCTGAAAGAAGAGGCGGAAACAGAAGTGCCAGTATCCGCTTCGGCGCCTCCTTCCATTCACATGTCGCCATGCGCAGCCAAACCGCTCGCTTCCTCGCGCCACGATAACCGTAATGAACTGGTGTCCAAGCCGAGGTTCTTATCGTCTAGACCCAAGCGCATGCCCTTCGGAACTCGCCCTAAAAACGATCAAGCTCATGTCAAGTTTGCACTGCCAAATGATTCAAATGAGATTGAGGACCGGACTGGATGGGATGCGATCCGACAAAAGTTGGAATCAGAAGGGGCAGTATCCATACACACGGGCAGACCCTCGAACACCATGCTTGCTCTTGAAAATGAGCTTGATTCGAAACGTGCTGAGCTAACTGAAATGGTGTCTAGCTCACATTCATTAGAGTATGGCATTCCACATGCACCACCCAACGTGTCTCCTCCCACCATCGACACGAACAACGCAAGTACTCATGTTGTGCCGCTCACACCACCACATGAGACGGACATGCCATCTGACGACAAGCGGCGGAGAAAGGGGCATCATTGGATTCCCCATCCCACTGTGCCACAATGGTTTCATGACAGACAAAAAGCCCTCATGGGACATAAAAAGGTAGGCGGACAGTCTGCGACGCCCTACGCTGAAACTAGTCATTCAAAGTCCAGTGCCTCACTCGAGACATTAGCCGCTGAGCCGACTTTGGACGAAGGCGTTCACAAAGTATCTGAGAAGATCACGATGGAAACCGTGACGCGAACACCCACGCCACCCAGGCCTTCCGACTCCTCCCTTCAGCTAAAAAATCCCATTGAAGCGCACAATGAAATCCACATTCCTTCACCGCACCGAGTGGCCGAGGTCGCCCATACCTCGACCACACCGATGCGCCTACCGCAGTCGCTAGAGGACGGATCGATTCCTGTTGGTCTTGGCGATCAATCGCCGCCACCCGTGGACGAAGTGCTCTCTCGCCCCATCGTCGCTCCTGTGCCCTCTCCTGCAACACCGAACGACCATGCATGTCTTGTACTTAAACGCGATCGCATGCTGGTCAAGGTCCAGGTGGCTACAAGTGATGTGATGGGTGCTGACTTTGACGAGTTCGAGGCACGCCGCTACGATGTTCGCTCGTTTCGATGGGCCGAGTACGTCGTCATACTACGTCCGGGGCGTCTGGAGTTGTGGAGCGAATCCAGTGTATGCTCGCATGTGCTGGGTGATTCTGACCGACTCAAGCTCAGATACAGCGTATCGTTGCGGCCTGAAGAAGCAACGCTCTCACTCTACTCCGAGACAGATCGCCTTTTGTGCCTAACTTGCCCACGCCCTCTCGGGACCATGGGCCGTCTTCCCTTTCGGCGGCACGGCTCCATGATTTTGATTCTTAACGCCCGCACATTTACCGCTGCCGCCGACTGGATGTGGCTCTTATGGCGCGAATTGGGCGGGTCCGTTCCGCCTCACGTATTCGTCTACATTCCTGGCATCTCGATGCGTGTACGCGTTCCCATCCCCAAGCTGCCTGACATCCATGGTCTATCGCGTGAGTATGACACTGTGTTGGACGTACCAAGTCCCACACCTATCGAGGATTACGAAGAGTATATGCCTGCTGCACTACTTCGAGAAGCTCGTCGACTCGTCAAAGCTGTGCCGCAATGGGCCTCGCTCGCTGAGGATATGAGAGCGCGTGGCCTCTCGCCAACCCTTGCATGGCGCTCTGGCACCATCTACAACTGGGTCTTGTATGATCACACGCCCGAAGGTGCGAAACGGTACTGGAACGTCCTGGTTGGTGCTCTGCTAACCAATCGTCGACGTGCCCCTGTTCTGGAACTGGTTATGAACAACCATTACCCCACACATGTCTTACATCCCAGTGGGCATGCGCTGTCCGAGCCTTGCGGTGTTGAGGGATTCGTTGGGCGCCTGCGAAATGTATCAAATGTTGCGTCGCGCGTGTATCTCAGTGTACATGATGGCTGCGTGTTCTTGTTGCGCGAAAGTTACGCGTGTGTCCCCGACGCGTTCACTGGTGTACCTTTAGGACCTATTCAGGGTGCTACGCGTAAAGAGCGATTGTCCGCACGCATTAAGCAGTTTGAGCATTACGAGCGCGTGCGTGAATCGTACCAGATTCGACACAGCGAAGGGTTCATCGACTTGCGCGATGTGTGCGCTATTGGCCATGTGGAAACTGGTATCGTCCTATCGATCGAGCTACAGCGTCATATGATGCAGTTAGGTCAAGATCCCATCTTGTCTTCCGCTTTGAAGAACGCTCAGTGCGTGCATGACTATGATGGCACACGCACAGCCATTGACCGTCGTTTGGAAGAAGTACTGCGCATTGACAGTACGTCCCGGCCTATGCGACGGTTCCAGCTCTTCCTGAACAACGGTCGAGAAGTTGTATTTGAATGCGCTAGTCCTTCTCTCGCATGCGACTGGATCGTTCACCTGTTTATGCTCACCGTATATTGGCGCTGCCGTCAAAAAACCGACATTCGCATGCTTATGAATGCCTCTGGCAACCGTCGCGAGCATCGTTACGGGGCTGCTTACGTCGATGACTTGTCGCTTTTGTCGCTACCATATTTGTGGAATTGGTGCCGCATCGATCACTGCCGTGCTGTCAATCTCATGGGCCACTTGTTTTGGCGCACCAATGCACGACATCCTTTTCGCCGTCGTGTATTTGTGTTGTGCAATGGTCAAATACTTGGGTTCAAGCTCATGTCATCGACGCGGACATCAACTTCGCGCCAAAACGAAGGTATCGTGTACCGCCACAAAGGCGCGCCCATTCTGCTGCGAGACGCCTACGTGTACACGGGCCAAATGAGCGATCGTTCCTCGGATTTGCAAAGCAACGAATTTTCCATTGCCCGATCCAGGAATGCAAAAAAGCACGAAATCTACGAACAACTGCCGCGGTTGTACCGAGACGGCCTCACTAGCTCCGAGTCTCATGAAGAATGCTCATTCGTGTTGCATGTCCGGCGAAAGCCTGATTCTGCCTTGCCCACACATTTGTCAGGTCACACGGCGCCTTCTATTGCACCGCGCGACTACACTGAATACATGTTTCGGGCACGCACAGTGCTTGAGCGCGATATTTGGGTTCGCCAAATATGCATCGAAATCGAAAAGATAGTGCGCGCAGATCCTAAGCGCGAAGAGTCCATACGGCGGTTTGGTCGCATACATTAGACTAGCTACAAAGCATCCTTAGGCTTCTTGGCTCCGTACTTCGAGCGCGACGTTGTACGGCCCACCACACCGCCAAAGTCTAGTGCACCACGCACAAGAGTGTATCGTACACCAGGCACATCCTGAACACGCCCACCGCGCATAAGCACCACGCTGTGTTCCTGTAGGTTATGTCCTTCTCCTGGAATATACGCCGTTACTGTGCGTCCATTGGTGAGGCGCACACGCGCCATTTTTCGTATAGCCGAGTTCGGCTTTTTTGGCTTAGTCGTGAAGATCTTGGTGCACACGCCCTTGACAAACGGGCAACCTTCCAGGGCGGGCACACGGTTGACCGGCGGACGATGCGGTCGCCGGGCACCTCGCATCGCTTGTTGCAACGTCACATTCCATACGGGCGTCGTAGTCAGTGTGCGGTGCACGATTGGTATATATTGCACAGGCCGTGGATTCTGCCGCACAGAACTGCTCGCGAATCCTGCAGCAACGCCCCGTAATGCTTGCCACATGACGTCGCCGTGGAAGCAGCGTCTGCCTCGGCGCCAACCCTCTCAGGAAGATCGCTATCACGTGACTCAGTGGAGGAATGCTATGGCTTAGCTCTGTGGGCCTCAACTGCAGGTGGGTGTCATGAACAGTGAAGCTGCAAACGATGCATCTGCGCCGCGGTTTCATGGCGCTATAGCTTATACACTACAAAAAGATGCTATATCAAGGTCTCTCGTATGTACTGCGCCAGATTTAGCACAGGTGCATGGTGAGGCATTTGCTGCCTGTGTCCCTCTAGTATCCCGGCTAGGTGAACAAGCACCTGTCGGTCGAGATGCGGCCGTACTGTGGGGTGCAGATACAGCCATACATGACATACCAAGGAAAATTGAAGATCAAGCATCATCTCTCCTTCCATCTTGGTATCGCATGTGCAATCCTGTTTGTACACAGTGCCATGTTCCACTGGTGGGAGGCTGGACAGCAACGCGCGTGCCGTACTATCGTCGTCGTCCTCGCCAACTCCGTCACCGGAATGATTCCAAGTCTACTTATTCCGCATGTGCAGCGACGGCATGCACCGTATGTAAACATCAACAACCCATTGCCAAACCTGCCAGCGCTCGTTCTTTTTCCACTGTGCGACAACGGCAGCGACAACGAGCCTCTATTTTGGCAGGCCAAGTAAGTGAGGTAAAACCATCACTACAAACGCCATCTCAGAAGAAGAAAGACGCGGCAATACCGCCGCCTGCTCCTGCTCCTACCCCACCTATGCCCCACTTGGCCATACCACCTCCAACGACAACGAAACGCAAAGCGCCCGACAACAAAGCAGGTCTGCGCGCCCTGCTGCAACAAAAAAAGCAGAAAGAAGAAAATGCATCCAAGAAGCCGACGAGCAACTTGGCTCACTTTTTGCAGCAATTGTAAACGAACATGTACCAATAGAGTAATGCAATACTAATTTCGCAGGCTGATATTGACTACGTACTTAGAGCTTCTGCATAGCAGCAATGTCTGACGACTGGACGTAGTCCTCAATCTCCTGAACACGCTCCTGAAGGTCGTCCATCGAGACCTTGTCGTCCTCAACGACAAGGGTGATCTGAAGCTTGTTCACACCGTAACCGATGGGCACAAGCTTGCTGGCACCCCAGACAAGACCGTCCATTTCAATAGCGCGGACCTCCTTCTCGAGGGCGACCATGTCAGTTTCATCATCCCAAGGCTTCACGTCGAAAGTGACAACACTCTTAGCAGGAGGACGTGGGCCCTTAGCGGCCTTGCGAGCCTCGTACTCCTTAACGCGCTCAGCCTTAACGCGCTCAGCTTCAGGGTCAACCTCATCCTCATCGCCAAAGAGGTCAATGTCCTCGTCATCACCACCCTGGGCAGCGCTGAAGTTCAGGAGCTCAGCAGCCTTGCTCTTGTCACCCTTCAGGCTGGCGTGCTCAGCCTCGAAAGACTTGATATGCTCCTGCCAGCGCGAGATGTTAGGGTACTTGGCACTGTCGACAGGCGACTTGATGGCCTCATAGACGGCCACATCCGCCTGGGAAGCCTCATGACTGCGTTAGTTAGTACAGTCTCTTTAAAAATACATATGCAGCATCAATGCTGATCGCAGGCTTGCACATGGTCAGAAAGTTTTGTAATGAGAAGCTCGTCAAGGCAGAAAGCGCGGTGTCTTAAGCCGCTGGGCTCGGAAACACGGACCAAAACATAGTTCATCCTGCCTTGCACGCGTATACGACACAGCAGAGATGCAGCATTTCACATATATACATACCCATCAATGTACGACTTGGAGGAGAGGAACGACTCAAACTTCGAGAGCGTGTCGGCGTTGGAAAAATCGGGCAGCGACATGTCGTATAGTCGGTTGTGAAGCAAAATGTCCCAGCTGCGGTTGATCCTTTTTGGCTTTTGCTGGTTATACGTGTCCACGTAGCTCGGCCGATGAGCACGCTCGCTTTATCACACGTGTCTCAATCAGTCAGCCTCCACTATTTGGTGGAGGTACTCGAGTGGCGCACGCCGCAGATAATGCGTTAGGGTGAGCGTCCGTCTAGCTTTGCGTGTGCGAATTTGGGGTACCCCTGCACGATGTTGCCGCCAGAGTATCCTGTCATGTATGGAGTACCCTCAGGGATGCATCCAGGGATGACAGCTTCATTAGAAAGTTTACATCCTTTTTTCCCACAGGCAAGAATGCCTGAGGCACCCTTGTCTGAGGACGACTTGGCATTTTTTATGCTGCTCGTGACGTACTCAGACGCCTTGGATGCCCTGCCGCTTGAAACAACCCGGAGTTTCTCCGACTTACGAGAACTTGATGCCGTTCTTGGAGGTATGTTGGAATATTTGTACGCTGACAACAGCCCATTTGGGATCACTTACGCAACGACTGCAGCATCTTGCGTCAGTGATCGAAAACCCTGATGTTCCCCCGAGTGAGCGTCTAATGATTTTAAAAGAAGTGGCAGAAGAAGCCCGAGCGTATAAAATGGGCGGCGAGGACAAGATTCGCGTAGCTGTCAACATGTCAGATATGGTATGTTGCTTTAAATCAATTATAACTAACGCGAGCAGCTTGCCTCTCACACAGAATACATTGACTCTCTTTTACGCTCTCTAACTTCACTTCCAACCCTAGGCCCTTATGTTCAAGAAAGTCGTCCCCAATACAAACATTTGAGTGATCTAAGCGCATATTCTGTCCATGGGGACCCATATTCTAGTGGCTCAAACACTCTTAGTGCTAGCATGGAATTGAGTGCGGCAAACATACACCGTCACTATGTGCCTTATCAAGAAATGTCGTCTAGCCGTGCTCGTGTTGAGCGTGATCCACCAAATGCCTCTCGTGTGAACAAAAAACGCAAAACAATGCCCCCATCAGTGGCTTCGAGATCGGAACGTGGTGCTGCGCCAGGTTCCAAACGACAATATGATGACATGGATCATGGCGAAAGCAGTGATGATCAGGGCGAGGCATACGAGACTAGCGCTGACAGACTCACTCGCCCCCATCAACGTGCCCGGACACGCGTGTCAGATCACGATGCACCAACTAAGCAACAGACGGCTACCTGGAGTGGTCGCCGTGCAGTGGATGGCTCACTGTCCAAGGATGGTGCATCACAAGGTGAAGTGCATCGTGGGTCGGGACGTACTCGACCTAGCAAGACTACTCATGCCGGCTCAAGTGGTAACGAGCAAGATGACCAAAGGTACTGCTTCTGTAATAATGTCAGCTATGGCGACATGATTGGTTGTGACGACGATGACTGCGAGCGCGAATGGTTTCACCTTGGCTGCGTTGGTCTTTCAAAACCCCCACAAGGAACCTGGTATTGTGACGCATGCCTTGAACGACGCTCGCAACAATCACGCGCCAAGACTAAGCGCAACTCAAGGCCAAGCCGTGGCGTGACGACCACCGCAGTAGTGCCAGACCATCCCGCTTCGGCACGTCGCATCACCAACACAAGACGGTGAAGCGCGGTCCTTTTATTACTTCGTAGTATAACTAATGCAAGCAGAAAAAACTATTTTAGTCACACTACGTTCAAGCTGACTTGCCGTTGATTGCAAGGAGCTCAACTTCGAAGACGAGCGTCGAGTTCGGAGGAATAATTGGAGGGAAACCACGAGCGCCATAGGCATAGTCAGGCGAGCAGATCAGGTTGGCCTTTTGACCGAGCGACAGCTGCTGCACACCCTCGTCCCAGCCTCGAATCACCTGACCCACTCCGATCCTGGTACGGAAGGGTTGACCACGGTCACGCGAGGAGTCGAACTTATTGCCGTTCGACTGAAGCTTTCCAACATAGTGCATATCGACCGTATCACCAGGCTTAGGGAAAGTTTTGCCGTCACCTGGAGCAATTGTGTCTACTTGGAAGCCCATTTTCAATGTGGTGGGAGAAGGTCAATTGGCTTGTGCGAGACAGCTCAGCTTTTGTACCGGACGCCACGGGTTTCTCATGACGTGTCCAAATTACTAATCATCGAACCGCATGGAACTGACCTCATCCATCTAGGCGTGATGCCCGGCTGGCTGAGTCTACACATCGAACTCATTCAGATAGGCCTGATGCAGATCATATAATAAGTCTACGCTAGGCAACTATTAATTATCCGTAGTTCAAACTAAAATTGTTAGCATAGAAATCACAAGTATAAAACATACCGGAAGATGTCATTAAAGACGTAAAACGAGCCACCCTCGGGGACCAGCGTGAAAAGCTGAGTGTGAATTCAATTTAGAGCACATACCTGGCTGAACTTGAGCGGGTTTTGGCCATCATCGACCTGTCATGTTAAAATTTTAGGTATTCGATACATACCAAGAGCATGCCAGTTACGAGGACCACCAAGCTGTTACCATCACCCGTCGGCTGCGCATCGCGCGTGTCGACCTTGTGCTGCACCTTTTGAAAAGGCAAGCTCTGTAACGTAAGTCAAAAAGCACATACGACAAGCTTCTCAACAATAGCCTGTGCACCTTGGGTCTGGGCACCCTCAAAGGTGAGCATAGAGTGGGGACGCTAAGCGGTTAACATAATTCAAGCCAGGCGTTAAAACGTACGTAGAGAGAACCAAGTTGCGAACGATCGGTGTCGAACGTCGAGTAGTAGAAATCTGTGAACTAGAAGTATTAATACCGCACGGTATACCAACGTACCTGTTGCGCGACTTGCTCCATGGTTGCAATAGTACAAAGCGCTACGGTTGTGTTACACACATGGTCACGGCATCGTCACGTCGGCCGATTGATAATAGTGGAGGGTGGAGAAGTGCAACACCGAGATGCACAACTATGTGTGTGTCATAGTTGAATCATAATGGCAAGCCGCGAACAGCCACTATTGAAGAGGCATTTGCTGATTAGCACTTTTTGAAGAGATGGCATCGTCCACGTGTCTATTGCCGCTTTGCGACTACGGCACAGGTCTCCCCAGGAACGCCCTGGGTCAGGGACAAGTCATCGTAGATGTTACACAAATCTCCTGTACATGCTTGACCATCCAGCATGAAGTCTTGTGGAGTATGACACCGCCCTTAGATGTTACTATCCCCACGGCATCTGTCAAATGGTCTGAAAAAAACACATGTGTAGGTATGGAGAGTAGAGTGAATGCATGGGACGGCTGCTCTAGATTGTATTAATACTGCCGAACGACGCATCCTTTTTTCTTTGCGTACGACCACACTCTTTAGCGTGTATTACTTGGGCGAAGGAATTATTTTTAAACACTGCTTTCTTTCAAGTGACCCACAGTCTCAAACAAAGCATTCTACCTTCGTTTGTCCAAACAATTACCACCTTCGTTCGTTCCTCGCGAAAACTTTCTACTAACTTTGCAGATACAATCGCTTGATTCGGTATGGTCCAGATTACCAGCTCTTGTTTCATCCCTCTTATTGCACTGATCCCGACTTTCCTCAACGGGATTTTGAGTGATGTAACTGGATCATCTTACTCACCACTCTCGTTTGTCAATGCGGCTTCTACTCACTCAGACAATTCTACTGACTTGCAGGCCGGTCTCATTCACATGTCACTAATGAGTGATGTGGATGAAGACGATGCAAGTTTTGTTCATCCGTGGATTAAACTTCAACAACACATGAATCATGGTAAGCGTCGTATGGCCCAAATGAAGGGCATGGATTCTCCTTCAAAGGAAGAAATGCTGGATGCTGTGAAGCGTCGTGAGCTTGATGTGCGCCGTGAATCTGAAAATGATGCCAAAATGCTAGATTTTCGTCTCCCACGGATCAAATCCAAGCCACAATCCATCAAGTCTGACGAGTCAAACACGCGGCCCAAGCGTCGTGACTCCCGCTTTGATGCTGCGTCGCCCTTTGGCTTAAGCCCACGACGCGCAGGATTCTCGTCCACGGAAGCCAAAATGCAGAGCTCATACTCTGTGACAAATGCACCTGACGTGTCCGCCAAGAACACTGAAGGCTTGGCTATTGAAGCAAACGATGTGGGCTATTTTGTGGAAGTCAAGATTGGTTCATCCGACACGACTTTCAAGATGCTTGTCGACTCTGGTTCTTCAGACACATGGGTAACAGGTACATCTTGCAAGAACTGCGGTCCTTCCTCCCGTCAAAAAATGGGCAAATCTTTGTCTCAATCGCTCAAGACCACGAATGACAACTTCAAGATTTCGTACGGCAGTGGAAACGTGGGCGTTACTTTGGTCAAAGATTCATTTTCCATCGCAGGCCTTTCGCTTGACACTTACACGTTTGGTATGGCTAGCTCGGAGTCAGACGATTTTGGTGCTGACAAGATTCCATTTGATGGTCTTATTGGCTTGGGTGGTAGCAGCTTGAGTATTACGAAACAAGACACTTTGGTCGATGCTCTTGCTAAAGCCAACAAGATCAACAAGCCTATTGTTGGAATACGCTTAGGTCGTGCCGCTGATGGCTCAGGAGGTAACAAGGGTCAAATTACATTTGGTGGTGTCGATCAGTCGCAGATTGACGGTAACTTGAACCAGGTCGAAAATCAATCTAAGGAAGGTTATTGGGCTGTTCAGGTTGACAGTGTTTCACTGGACTCGAACCAGGTAAGCGGCAGTTCAACTGCTGTTCTTGACACTGGTACGTCACTTATTATTGCTCCAAAGTCGGCAGCAGACAAGATCCACGACGCCATTCCTGGCGCCAAGTCAGATGGTCACGGTGGTTACACTCTTCCGTGTACTACTCGCAAGAAGCTATCTTTCAAGATCTCAGGTACCACCTACACCATGGATTCGCGGGACTTACTTTTCGCACCGAAAGACTCAAACAACTTGAAAGGCACATGCATCAGTGCAGTATCTTCAGGTGAAACCATGGATGGTGCCAGTTGGCTGCTTGGCGCAGCGTTTCTGAAAAACGTGTACTTTGCGACCAACTCGGACGCCAACCGCATTGGTCTTGGTAAACTTAAGAATTAAAGTGTTCATCTCATTCTTTCCCGGCCTCATGGGTCCCTAACGGATAGACATTTCACGCACCATGATTCATTTTCTTATTAGTAGATTTGTATAGACTATGTAGCAAGCCATTTTTTTTATCGTGCTCTTCAAAAGGCTCACTTTCTGCTTCGGTTCTTGCGAGCACGGGGACGCTGTTGCTGGCTGATGGCCTCTTCGGGAATCCAAGACTCATCGTACGTTTTGCCGTCTTTATTGGCAACGGGTGCTGGGGTCTTATCCTTGCGCTTGGAAGAAGACGTCGAGAGATTGGCACGAAGAGCGGGCTGAATATATGAGACATACACGTAATACGCCACGGCACCCACTAAGCCAGCCAAAAACAGGTAGACGGACAAGAGCTCGAGGTCCCAAAGGCTCTGAGGCGGCTCTTCGACCGTCACGGAGCCACGGTAAAGAAGAACATTGTACTTGTTCAAAGATGACTTGTCCGTCACAGTGGCACGAAGTTCAATGTCCAGTTTTTGAGGCTTAAACTCCGAATGAATATCGTACGGTAGTTGAAGAGGCTTTCCGTTCGTAAACTGTACGAGCGGATCATCGTGCAGAATCCTGTTGGTCATGTTGCGCATGATGCGCTTTCTTTCGCCATCTTTACGAGCAGGATCCAAAAATGCACCTGTCAGCGAGTTCACGGCAATAGCGCGTTCTACACCCCGAGGCTGCGTAAACGTGAACACTACTCGGGTTGACTGACCGTTCTTCACGATATTGAAGGGATTATTGGGGAATGTCGTGATGACATTGAGCTCTGGAGCTTCCTCGTGAGCTTCAGCCCTGACAAGAGCAAGCAAGCCTAGGAAAAAGCTCAGCAAGACCAAGATGCAGTGCATGATTGTGAGACGCAATGCCTGCGATTAACCGAATCGGTTTCTTCAACGCTTCGCGTAATTCCTTGATTACGTAGTCGTCTACTGACCCTGCTTTCCTACGTGTAGGCTTTGCGTACTGCGCGAATTTCTTGTTGGTATACCTTCTCAAATGCACGGGCGATGTCGCACACGGGCTCGTTGCCAGCATTAAAGGTGAAGCAGTTCGTCAGCATGAGTCGTATATCTGCATCAAGGGCATCAATACTGTCATACCGATCAGAGCGCAGCTTATTACCAATCAAAGTCAAGTCGCGGGCATTTTCTTTGGGAATCACGTCAAAATAGGTTGGAATGTTCAACGCGACAGGATCCACAGCGTACAAGAACAAACCGCCAGATGGATGCTGTTTGAGGCGACTCATCATGCTCTGCAGAGATCGCTTTTGAGAATATTCGAGCTTGCGCTCCATGGCTCGACTCCATTCTCGACGCCAAACACTTGATACAACTTGTTCCATGAGTGCCGGTGCCGTGCCTGGTGGATTGAATTGGCGGCAATTGCTAAACATGAGGCGCATGTCTGCTGCAAAGTCACCCATGGTCTTGTATTCACCACTTTTCAGTTTTTTGTCAATCTTGCTGAGATCCATCGGGTGCTTGATTTCGTCATAATACGTTGGTGCTCCATCACGAATTGGATCGATCGGGTACAAAAAGATGGATGCCTCTGGCGTCTTGGTAATAACTTGAAGAACAGACCGAACCTTTTTAACATTTAATGGCGTTTCATACTCGCCTGGTAATACAGGGTCCTCGCTAGCTGACTTGGCCATTTGTGGGTCTGTCTTTTCAGCAGATACCTCGTCTTGTCTAGGTGCTTGTTCAGCATCAGAGCGCTGTCGCTTGATTTTTAGGGGAGGCCGAGGTGGGGTTTCTGCTGCAGCTCTCTTCTCGCCTTTGTGACGGTTCAGCTTAAGAGTGATCTTCTTAGGCGCCACCTCTGCAGGGGGCTTGGGTTCTTCGGCGCTTGTCTTCGAGACCTCGGGTCGCGAGTCCGACTCTGGCTCTTCTGTATGCAACTTTTCTGCCCGAGCTGCAGCCTGTTCCAAAGTTTTACTGATGCGATTCCACAATTGACGAAAAGCCGTCTCGGAACGCGAAGCTTCATAGTGGATCCAGGCTTTTGGGTCAGGTGTATATGTTTTAGCATTGCGAAAAATTAGATGGATATCGTCGGCGAACTGGAATCGATCACGGTACTGACCCGATTCCAATTTGTTCGACACAGAGCTTAGATCCATCGGCTCCTTGATAACATCAAAGTAGTCAGGCGCTTCATCACGCACAGGATCCACAGGACGAATAAAAGGCTCGCAATGTTTGTTGGCCATAAGTTTTTGTATGCACATACGACACGCACTCAAATCCGATGTAAACATACCCATGGCTTGACCAGGCTCAGGAGCCTTGGGTTTTTTCGCTTTGGCACTCTTGGGCAATACGACACGCAGAGTATGCGGAGCCGTTTGCTTTTCACGCTGCGGGGCATTCTTGATCATAAGACGAATGCGCATAGCACCTGTCTGCTCACTACCAGATGAGGCGGCGGTGCGATCAGCAGGTTTCTTGGTATCTTCCACAGGCTTGAACAGCAATTCTGCTAAGCGCAGCAAAGCCATGCGTGTTCGAAAATTTCCTTTACTAGACTGGAATGCGGCCAGAAAGCCATCCCGCACAGAGGCAGAACGTCCAATTTCACGCCGAAACACCTTGATCATTTGCTCATTTTGTGCAGCCTCTTCTGCTAGCATAGCTTCCTGATCAGCATGGTTGGCCGAAGGGTCGCCTTCTTGCAGCATCTCATGGCGCTGGCGTGTTATGCCTAGCTCACCCATGGCCACTGCCACGGCCAATGCATCGCACAAGCCACGGGCTAATTCCGTGCGAACCACACGGTCTTCATCAGAGGCCAACACAGCAAAGTAATAACGGGTCAAGACCTTGTGTTGAAGTCCATGAAACAGGAGTAGCGCGTTGAAGGCCGCCATACGCACAGGTGTGAAGTTGCCCTCACGAGTGTACTCAACAAATTGCATCAGCTCCAAGGGTCGAAGATTGGCAAATACAAGGGCCTGTTGAAAATCAAGGGCAGCGAGTGTAATCACATTGTGAAATGATGGTACAAGGCGATCCAGCGCCTGAAGACGCTCGACTTCCTGTATCGCAGCGGAACGCAGCTGCATTTCTTCAGGCGTGTACGACTCATCGGCATGTGTTGAGTATCCAACCGTGTCAACAGGAATGAGCGTGCTGGCCAGCGCATCGATAATACTCGCCAAATAGTAGTCGTCGACGAATTGGTTGGTAGAATTGTCATTGTAGCGCAAAAGATAGACAAGAAACCTCTGTACGATCGGCAAGGCCCGGCCTCTGTGGTCACGCACGCGAGCAATCGCATGAATTAAAGCGCGGCGCACAAAATAGTCCGTCATGTCGCTAAAGTTGTTGGGTTTTGGAATACAGAGAGCATCCATGGACGTCGAGTCGACCTCATGGGGCACGTCCAAGCAGTACATCGTTCGGAATAGCAGGAGCAAGTGAAAAAGACCAAGCAAGTCGAGGTGTGGCAATGCGCAGTTGGCTAGTCCGTACGCCGCCTCAGCCCGAATGCGATGAAAGTATTTTGTCACTAGGACCGTTCGTGTCAGCATACTGCTGGTAATGAGGCTGGGCATTTGACTCAGAGCATGTACAGCTACAAGCTGAGCCACAACATCTCGATCACGCTGGAGCTGCGATACCCACATATAATCAGGCTGCTCAAATTGAATCTGAGCCATCCATTCAAAATCAGCATCGAGACGAATCCATTCGTATGGCGCCGAGGCCATAATAGCTTCGTCTTCCTCAGTCCAATCAGCCACGCGCCAGCGCTTGCGTTCTTCTTCATCTTCCCACATACCGAGACCAAAGCCCAGATCAATCATACCAATAGCCTCCGCTGCGTCTTCATCACCTGCTGCGGCTGCTGCGGCAGCGGCTTGACGGGCTTGGAATCGTTTCGTGTTTCGGCGTACACGCTTGTACTTGGTGTTAAAAGGTACATCGTATCGCTGATGTTCACTTTTTATGTCAAGCACATGCTCATAAGGTGTGCCATCTGCTTCATGAATGCGAACAGTCATTTGGCCTTCCCAAAGCGAGACGGGATTGGATGCCAGTGCATTCTCAGGCTGTGCTTGGGCATAGAGATGTGCGGGAGATTCTTGGTGCACATGCATTTCAATCAATAGCTTCTTTCGGTTGAACGTGGCGGTGCATATAAATCGGGGGCACCCACTGCCGTTGATCCATTGGTCCATAAAAAGGCGCAAATCAGCACTGCTTACTTTCTTGCAGGTACGCAGAAAACTGTGTGTCCCAAGAGCATTGTTTGACATTTCTCCCGTTATAGCCTGCAGAAACACCTTGGGAATCACACGGCCCAAGCCCAATGATGCGCCCATTTTGCACAGGCGACGGTCTAAAAGGTAAAGAACCAGTGGCGCCTTTAAATTGACAAAAGACAAGAGCTGTGGATCTAGTGGCTCGTCACGGCCTGCTTGGTACAAAGGCGGCATGCCAATGTCCCAATGACATAGGCGATCACAGTCTTTTTTCATTCGGAAGCGGTACTCATTGTTGCCCAGCAACCATCGCAGAAACATGGATGCGAGGTATTGGCTCAGACCATGTATGAGCCAAGTATCAGCCCATGTCTTTTGGATGATATTTATACCGACCCATTGGAATGCAACGGCATGGCTCAGAATGTGGCGGTTCTCAAATGCCTGATCAATCACAGAGGGCGGATGCAATAAATCACTGGAGCAAATAGCCAATGTACTCGCCGTGTGACAGTCTTCATGCGTGCCGTCCACGAACACAAGCTTAAACGAGCCAAAGGGGTATGAGCCGTACTCGCTGCTGATATATTCAATGGCTTGCCAAGCGAACTGCGTTGTAGAACGAAGTTCATGCTCATGTTCCGGTAAACAAAATGACAGGGTCTCGCACGTCTGCAAACCAGCAGGCGAGAGGCGTGTCATAACAAACGGACCAGCACAAAATGCCACATGCTGCACGGATGTGGCGACTTGCTGCGTGTAGTAGAACACGGACTTTTCTGGGTTTTGAGGATGCATAGCATGCTCAGTGAGCTCACCTGACGATATCACGTAGATTTCAGGCGTCTCATCATCCAGATCACCCATGTCCACCGACAGGCGACGCGGCACCACATATTCCAGCTCCCAGGTGCATCGGTCCCAGAGCGAGTCTAGACAAGGCACCCAACATCTCGAGCTGTTCAGACCCAATGGACGCGTATACATGTGCGGTACGCGGTACGGTGCATCGGCTGTAGGCTGAATGACCTGAATCGCTTCGTGAACATCCTCGAGGACATAGTCGATCCGAATCGTCATCATAGAAAACTCTTCACCATCTGCGTTTCCTTCTGTGCCAGAGGATACGCGCTCTGGACGCAAATGGTCTGGTAGCGAGATGCGCAATTCACCCTCAGCGCCCTGACTCGTCGCAGAAAACAAGTCGCGCTTCAGCTGGGCATGGCCATGAATATCAGAGAGCGCAAGAGACTGGACAGCGTCTGTGTGCTCAAATCTGACCTCTTGCCCATTGCACAGCACACGTTGAATGTCCATGCATCGGGCATGGAGATAGATGTGACGCAGCGCGGCATTGGACGGCATAATCGTCAATTCCGTAAACCCTGCCAGCACACCGCTAAATCCAAGCTCTAGTGCCACCTTTTGGTGGCTGAGTGTGAAGCCGCGATCCGCTTGCATCGCGGACACTTGCGGTTAACTCGTCCAGCAGCGCGGCGTCGGTACTGGGCGGCTGAGTCTCGCACCGGAAGATGTGGGTGAGCGGATGGCCACACCCAGACACATAGCACGTGACTGAACAGGCGGAGGGACAGGCCGCGCCGCTGGTGTCTGACCAGCGACCTGAGGAGATGGCGACGGAGACAGGGACGGGCGACGCGCCCGAGGTGTTGGCAAACACGTCCGTGTTTCCGCCCCCGCCATCGATGTACAAGATGTTTACCAAGCAGAACGTGGCATGGCTGGCGGTGCTGAGAAAGTATAAAGGCGAGGCGGATTGGACGCATATGGACGCCGATGCGCGCCTCGAGGCACAACGTAAGGTCTTGCAGCAAGCCGTGGAAGGCGAAGATACACTGGCAAATCATATACCCATGGATGTGGACTTGGAACGAGAGCTTCTCCCTCCTCGTATCGACTGGATCGAAGAGGATGGTGGGTACCAACTTTTTGGCCAACGGTGGCCTATACCAGACATGGCGCCGTCCCTTGACCAGCTAGGCATTCCGCGATACTTTCCAGAGGGCTCTTTTGATCGCAATGAAGCACTAAACAAGCTTTTGCGCACGCTTTTGCAGACTTACTTCGAGATCGTGTGTGATTTATTACAGCCGATTCGTCCCTACGATATTCCCGTGCCTGCCCCAGAGGCCCATACCGGAGCGCAGACGGCATGGATTCCTTCCTCACATCTAAAAGAGCGGATCCAGCACATGGAAACGGTGGTCATCAACTTTCAGTTTCTGTTGAATGAGTTGCGTCCCGCTCAAACTCGCACGGAGCTCTCAGCCCTGCTCCGAAGCCAATTGTCGGAGCGACGCCAGGCAACGCAGTATATCCGGGCCAAGTGCCAAAGTATTCGCGATGAAATAGCGCGTCTGGAGATGTAAATATGTATGTACAGTGCTATTCGGCGATGCAGTCTTGCTCGTTCAAGAGATCCGTCACTACCGGCGTAGGGCGCCGAGCTTTTTTCACGTACCGCTGTCGTCCAGGCGATACGTGCACGGGTATATCTGCTGGCTCCTTGGGCTGAATCATGCGCAGAAGCGGGAGCAATGCGGGCATGGGTTCTGTGCAAGGCCCATGGATCATTGTCGAGTAGCTGCCGACCAGCACAAGTTTGGTCTTGGCCCGGGTGATCATCACATTGACACGTCGTTGATCACGAAGCAGCTCGCCCACCGTGTGCGTCTTGTTGGAACGCACGAGGGACACAAGGACCACAGGCCAATCACGGCCTTGGGCTTGGTCCACTGTCAGCACCTCACACGCGCAACGATCACGCAGGAGCTTAGCCTGCTGTCGATATGGCGTCAAAATGCCAATATCAGCGGCGGCCACGTTGGCTTGAATGAGCACGTCGGACATGCGCACAATCCACTCAGCCTCTACTCGGTTTTCCACCAGGGTATCGGCACGCGACTCGACGGCCTTGACTGCGTCCGTATCGACGAACACGGCAGGCCGCGCTGGATCTAATACATCCCACAGCCACGACGGACACGCGTCTCGCTTCATGGTGAATTTGGCACACGCGACGCTCTCATTCCCACACACTAAGCGCCCATCGTACACAAGTGCATTACTTAAGGCCATGATGTCGGCGTTCATGCGGTACTGCGTGCATAGCATCGCCACGGACGACGGGTGTGCTTTGCATAGGCGCTGGAACAAACTCACGCTCATTCCATGCTGCGCGGCGTCAGTGTCTCTGACAAGCGGCGTAAGCTGATGATGATCACCAATCATCACGAAACGGTCTGCCAGTCGAAGCGGTCCCAGGCACGTTGGAACAGTGATCTGACTGGCCTCGTCGATGATGCACACGTCAAAAGCACGGCGTGCTAGAACTGCATCGCTGGTCCCTAGGCACGTTGCAGCAACAACTTGGGCTTCTGCCACGACTTGTACTACTTCCTCAGACGTCGCACATGTCCCAAGCCGCGCGGTCAGCGTACATGCGTGCACTCGCGGATGTACACGCGAAAGAGGACCCAGCCGAAGAACAGGTGCATCAAGCAGCTTGCTCACGATCGTGTCGACGGCCGAATGGGTATGGCTGCACAGCAGCACTCGTTGGCCAAGCTCGACCAGTATGCGCACTAGCATAGCAATAGTCGACGACTTGCCTGTGCCTGGCATGCCCAAAATCAACGCATAGTCTCGTGCACACAATGCTCGTTCAATAGCCCGACACTGGTCCTCATTACAGTGCATCGTGTGCCGCTTCATACATGTGCGCATGCGGTCGTCCATACCTGTCCATTGAGGCGCATCCAGATGCACAACTCGCCGACGCAGAGCCTCAACTTGCGGTGGCACATCTTTGTAAAACAGACAGGCGAGATTGTAGCGTGGCACGCCCATCATCGACATGATATCATCCAAATCGATGCGAAATGTCTGGGGATTGCCATACTGTGCCTTGTATTGAGTGAGGGCCATGTCCATGGACGATTCAAAGCGCACGCAAAGGTGCATGCCAGGCAACACCCGTGCTCGCGACAGAAACGCCGTGACCGGTGTCTGGACAGCCAGTATGACCAGATCTTCAGCGACGAAGGGCACATGCTCACTCAGCACATCAAATGTGCACGCTGAGTCCGTGCACTGCCGCATTGATACGTGCGAAAGACAGCGTCCTGCTGCTTGCCGCGCTTCTGCCGACATAGTCCATAGTTCCGCTTGATGGCGCTGCAAACTTCGCTCTTCATGCGATAAAAGCGCATCCCAATCCGCAAAAAAGGACAGGTCCTGAGGCGTTAAATGCGACGTGCTCTCGGTATATAAGTCGGCGATAGGCGAGTCGATATCAGTGACGCGCTCCAAGGCACGACGGTACAGCATGCACGCATCACGCGAGTAGCATCGCTGGCACTTGAAGCGACTGTCGATGGTCGGCGGCAAAATGGGCGGCCGGATATCGCACACCACGTCCTCCAAGTCTGCCTCAGTCAGCTCGAATTCAAAGCTGTCTGGCGATGATGGTGGTTCGGTCTGAGTCGTCGATTCATGCACCACGTCGACAGAGAGAGAGGTGGGAGAGGGCAAAAGTGCTTTCTGCACCTTGTAGGAGGCCATGTCGTTGCGCGCCATAATGAGACTCCGCACTTCTCGGACCACTCGGTGTACTCGACGCATCTCGCAGTTTTGGATATACAGCAATAAGCCGCAGTCAACATGCATACCATAGGCATCAGCCAGAAGCATGGTGTACAGGCTCGTTTGAGCCATGTGCTCCATGCTTGATGTCACACGACCCGTCTTGATCTCGATAGGGAGAAGAGCACGCTGTAGTCCAGCTTCGGACAGTATCTCTGCTTCCATACAAACGTCCATACGCCCTTTGAGTCCATACATGGGGCACGTTATATCTGACTCAATACCGACAACCCGGGTAAAACGCATCGAAACGTGCGTGTCCGTACGAGGATCCTGCACCACAGCCATGCTAGACGCTCGTCCATCACGGAATGCAAGATAGGTCTCAGCAAATCGAACCAATGAAGGTATAGCTGCATACAAGTCGGTGCGGGCAGTCTCCGTCGCGACATGAACGAGCACCAGAGCTTCCTGCACCAGCTCGAGCTGCCGTTCCACTTCAGCCGCCAAGAATGCTTGCGAAAAGTTTCCAAGCCGATCCCATGCTTTAGGCGCTTGCACACCTGCTGTAGGCATCTTGCTTTCAGAGACTGGATCTACTGAAGCAACCAGACACGCCTGAAGTAAGCCATGCACCGCCGTGCCCATGACTGCCACGTAGGTCGATTCCGTTGGCGAGCGAATGCGCTCTTGCAGCATCGACTTTCGCATACATGATGCTACACTCGCGAGTCTCGATGCAGATATGATAACGTCAGGGTGAAGAATAAGGAGTCGTTGGCTTTCTCTAGACGTGTCTGCCACAAAGGTAGCCAGCGTCATGATCGGCACGTCTCCTTCTGCATCCCACTCACCAATTAGGTGGACCATATCATCTGGCCGGACAGCGAGACTTTGCCATTCGTCACGAAGTCGCGCATAACATCGAACAGGTGGCGCATGACGCAATGATTCTTGGAAGTACATGCTCTGATTCAGTGTGCATGAAGATGTCCTTGAAGGCAGGGGGCCCTGGATGACGTCCAGTACCAACACCTTTTCGATTGCCGAGCCACGCTTGGTAGGATATGCTTGTTCATAGAAATTCACGACACGGGCGCGCGAAAAGGCGCGCGTCGCGTACGAGCTTGCGTTAGACGCTACGGGCGACTTGCGTGGGACCTCTTCGTTTAAGTCAGCACAGCCGTACCTCGCATGTGTGCTTTTTGGCGAAAGCATGTCACAACAACGAGGCAGTCCGACAGGCACGTTCGAATGAACTTCCTCTCAATTAGATGTGACCTAGATGTCCAAACCACTTGGCAGCGTCAATGCTGGACGTCTTTCGTTCGATGACTAATATCCTCGCGTTGGTTGGATATATATGATAGACCACCGCTATGTAGAAGGCAAAGTTGGCCACAAAGCGAACAAAATCGCAACCGTATCTGGTACGTTTGCACCAATCAAGGTACAGAGGTAAATGAATTAAAAGACAAGTCCCAAAAGTTTTTTGAACAACGGTCGCGCACGCTTCTCGGCCCGCTCTTGTTCTAGCACCTCCAAAGGCACAGCTTCTCGTCGTCCAGTGTGGAGATCCATGTCGTCAAGCGATACGATCCTTGTCCGATGGTAAAGCTTGTACCCGACAAAAAAGACAATTATGACCGCAAGAGAGATCATTTTTTCAAAAAAGTGATATGCTCGGTCGTCGGAACTCAGCTCTCCTTCGCCAATTGGGAAAGCAGATGAATAGAAGTTGGCAACCACCACCAAGATACTCACTGCAAGGCCAATATAGGAGCCAGTAACGCCAAAAGGCGATGCCCACGGCAGTTCAGCGATGCTGTTTCCTTGCTTGATCCAAGCTTTACGGAATCGGATATGGCAAAGAGAAATGGATCCCCAAGCAAAAATCATGGCCAAGCCACTAAGACCTACCAGCCATGAAAATACAGTCGACTGGTCAGCCGAATAGATAAGGAAAGAAATAAAGCTGAACAGGAGTGTCAAAATCACAGCAGGGAGAGGGCGGCCAGCGCGGTCCACGTAGCAAAACAGTTTTGGTGCGAATCCTTGTTCAGCGAGGGAGAGCAATGTGCGACTACTTGCAAATACAGCCGCATTAGAGACAGACAGTGTGGAGAGAATAATCACCGCATTGATAATGTGAGGCAGGACTTTGATCTTTCCAATATCCATGGCAATAACGAATGGAGAGCGGCTGGGGTCATACGCTGAGCCCGAGCCACTTTGCAGGCGAGGATGATCATAAGGCACAACCAAAGTAATCAAGAATAGGGAAAGAATGTAGAAAATAAGGATACGGACCACAATCTGTTGGCAGGCCTTGGGGAGAACCTTTCTGGGCTCACGGGTCTCAGCTGCAGCTAGACCAACAAGCTCTGAACCAGAAAAGGCAAACGCAACCCCAGCAAATGTTGAGCAGAAACCTTTGAACGCATTATTAAAAGATCCAGGATCGTGCCATGTATGTGCGCCCAAATGTACGCCATTCGGTGTTCCACCGCAATCAATCACAATCAGTACAATAATCAAGCCAATCACGGTTATAATCTTAACCAGGGTAGACACGAACTCAAACTCAGCATATCCTCGAACACCGAAAATATTGATGAATGTAATCAACGCGATAAACATGGCCAGCAAAGCCCCTTTTGGTACAATATTATTGTCCTCATCCCAACTCGCAACCATGATAGTTGCGGCTGTGAACTCAATAGGGGCCGATATGATCCATTTAATAAAGTAGTTATAGCCCATAGCAAAACCCCACGCAGGGTCAATAAACCTTGTGGCATAAGCAGAGTATGCTCCCGATACAGGCAAAGTGACAGCTAGCTCACCGAGGGCAAAAACGACAGAAATGAGCATGATGCCAATGATAATAAAATTAATTAGGAGACTTCCAGGTCCTCCGGTTGCCAGCTCTGTGCCAGAGCTAATGAACAGTCCTGTACCGATGCCACCGCCTAAGGCAATGAATTGCACATGGCGATTGTCTAGAGTACGCTTTAGACCTGACTTTTCGGGAACAGCAACCATCCTGTGGTCGTCCGTTTCCACAAACCGTTCAGCATTGCCATAGTTCTCGTCACCAAGAATTTCTGGCTTGCCTTCTTTCTCGCAGCCATCACCTGCATAGTCCGGATCCGCTCCATATTCATCAGGGGCCCGTTTAAAACTGTCGACCCAGTTCTGAATGATTGACATTCGTAGAAGCGGTTGACAAAGCTGCTCCCTCAGTCTGGGTCACGCCTATAGTTTCTATCTTGGCTCTTTGAATGGGAGGATCTTGGAAAAAAAATTCTGCATATTCCTGCATTAGTTTGCTTGGAACTTCTTCATGCATGCGAAAATATCCCTTGAGCTGGCCTGCATTTTCCCCACAATATCTCTATAGTGGCATGTAATTGAAAATAAATTCGCCGCTAATCTCGTTCGGCCGGAATTTTGCCAGATTGATGGCCAAGAAACACGTGTACTTTGAAGAGAGGAACTATGCATATGCGACACATTATTGGCGACCTCCATGAATATCACTTTTATGACCTATGCAACAATTCTGACGTACACATGCATATCAGACTAGATAAGCATCAACTTAAGCCTTGGCAAAATTCCTGGTCGTTTATCCAGGCAAGCGAGGAATTATTTTCATGCATCATGGAAGTACTTACAGCAAATTTACACAATGGCGATAACTAGAAGAACCCTACATGCAATCACTCTAATTATCTGTCAATATGCACCTTTTGGTAGAAACATTTTTGCCAGAATCATTCAAAAGAATATGTCCAAAATGCGCCTCCATCTCGGCTTCATCAGTTCGCCTTTTTCGAACTCCCATTCGTGCCCTTCGTTGGGGTCACGGCGACCTGTCTGGAGATCAATGTCGCTCAGTCGTATAAACTTTGACCTGGTAGTGATCAAATGTAGTAGGAAAGAGAACAGCATAATGACCACAGATAGGTATGATTGGAAGAACTCTTTAGCACGAGCATAGCCGTCTGACTGCGCCTCATCAATAGGAAACACGGAGATATAAAACGTGGCCATCAAAACGAGCATGTTTAGGGTTAATGCAATTAAAGAGCCCCAAATGCCTAAAGGTGAGCTCCAGGGTAGGTCTTTCACTGAATATCCGGCTCGTTTCCAAGCAAAGCGGAAGCGAATATGTGCCAGTGCAATACTAAACCATAATAAAATGACGGACATGCCAGATATACTTCCCAGCCAATTGAAAACTTCTTCTTCCGAGCTGGAGTATACCAAAAAACCCAGAAGACCGAATAGGAATACAAAAATATATCCAGCGATAGGACGGCCTTGCCTGTCTGAAAACAGAAATATGCTGGGTATGAAGTGCTTTTCTGCCATGGTATACAGAAGACGGCTCGCCGTGTAGACTGCCGCATTGGCGACAGATATGAACGAAATTAGCGTCACAGCATTGAAAATCTGAGGAAGTGCCCTTACCCCTCCTGATTCAATGGCCATTACAAAAGGTGAGTAGTTAGATAGCTCCGGATTATCAGAGGGAACAAGTAATGAAACCATAAATAGTGATAAGATAAAGAAGATTAAAACACGATAGACAACGTATTTTGCTGCTTTAGGAAGATGCCTTCTCGGATGAGAAGATTCACCAACAGTGACACCTATAATCTCTGTGCCACCATAGGCTAATGCTGTGAACGCGAAAGAATTGCAGAATCCTTTAAAACTGTTCTTGAATGCGCCAGGCTGATGCCAATAATGTGCACCAACGTGCTCACTATTCGCTCCACCGCATGCAAACACAATACATGCAACAATAAAACCAATACAGCCAGCCATTTTTATGCTTGTGGTTAGCATTTCGAATTCCCCGAAGAATCGCACACCAAAAAGATTAACGGAGAAAACAGCGACAAGAATAATTGCAACCCAAACACCTTTGGGAACCACTTCATCCTTATCCCAGTAGCTGATAGCCATGCACGATACCGTCAATTCTGTAGGTAGAATAATCAACCAAGTTGTCACGAAATTTATACCGATTGCAAATCCTGCAGAAGGATGTACAAATCTTTTCAGCATTTCGGCATATGATGCAGAAGAGGGAAATACTGATACAAGCTCGCCCACAGCGAAAATGACTGTGATGACCATAAAGCCTAGGAGCACAAAACTTATCATCAATGATCCTGGACCACCATATTTTAAAATGTTACCGGAGCCCATAAAAAGGCCAGTACCAACACCGCTTCCCAGAGCGAGGAAGCAAAGATGACGCATATTTAGGTCTCGGCGAAGCTCTTTCGATTCAGCAGCGTTGCCAGGTCGGGTATGCGTAATAGAGTCATCTGTGGCAGCATCATCTGTAGAGCCAAACGATTCTGAATTGCATGTTACTATTCCTTTTCCTTGATGCAAATTTGCAGCATCATTTTCATAACCTTCCATTATGATAACATGGAATCGGCCCAAACGTTCAACCTTTAAGTGAAATAATCAGTATGACTCTCGCCATGCGACGAAGAAGTTGAGTATGGTTCACGTGATCTGACTTTGACGCACGTGAGCCAACATCTCCAGCATCACGATGGAGGTCTATAGAGCTGATACAATGTGTCGTTCATACTTAATCATGACATGCGAGATCTACGGATACAGAATGAGCAATTTATAGGGAATATTAGAAGAAGAAATCTTTCAGCTTCAGGATGAATGGCTTCGCACGTTCCTCCGCGCGTTCCTGCTCGAGTACTTCCAATGAGACTGGGTCCCTTCGCCCGGTTTGGACGTCGATCTCGTTCATGTGCACAACGCGACTGCGTGTATATAGCTTGTGTACACCGAAGACGACAAGAACAATAATAAGTGAGATCATACTCTCGAAGAAGGAGTTAGCACGATCATTACCAGTCATATTGCCCTCGCCAATAGGCCATGCTCCACTGTAGAAGGCAGCAGCGATAATCAAGATATTCAAGAAAAGACCGAGAATAGCACCAATAATGCCACATGGTGACTTATAAGGCAATTGAGCCAGGGAGTTTCCTTGAAGAAGCCAGGCTTTCCTGAAACGAATGTGAGCAAGACATGTCGATCCCCAAGAAAATATCACGGAGAGACCAGAAATACTCAGCAGCCAGTCAAAAATAGTGTTTGGATCCGAGGCGTAGATCAGGAAGCCCAATAAACCAAAAAGGAAGCTAACGAACATGGCAGGGAGTGGTCGCCCTTTACGATCAACATATGTGAAAATTTTGGGGGCCATACCGAGCTCAGCGAGAGAAAGCAGCGTCCTGCTTCCGCCATAGACAGATGCATTTCCGACCGACAACGCAGAAATCAAAATAATGGCATTAAAAATTTGAGGGAGAGCATGGATTTGGCCTTGTTGCAGTGCAATCACAAAGGGGGAACTGCTAGGGTCATTGCTGTCTCCCATAAGACTTTTGGTATCAGAGGGAACAATAAAAGTGATCATAAGAATAGAAACAATATAAAAGAGCAGAACACGACCAACCACTTGCTTTGTTGCGCGGGGTATATATTTACGAGGGTTGGAAGATTCTGCTGCAGCGATTCCCACAATTTCTGTGCCTGAGTATGCAAATGCAGCAGTAATAAAAACAGAACAGAATCCTTTAAATCCGTTCAAGAAAGGAGGAGGATGGTGCCATGAGTGTGCGCCTAGATATTCACCTCGAGGACTTCCGCCTACATCAATGACGATGCAAGCAATTATAAAGCCAAGACAGCCAAGAATCTTGATTAATGCAGCCAAGAATTCAAATTCACCGTAGCCGCGGACACCAATGAGATGGATCGACATCATAAGAACCAAGTAGATTGCTACCCAGACGCCTCGAGGCACAGTTTCGTCTTTATCCCAAAATGATATAACAATTGTGACTGCAGTAGCCTCCAAAGGAAAGGCAGCGAGCCATTGAAGCCAGTAGTTCCAACCCATAGCAAAGCCCCAAGATGGGTCGAGAAACCTGACAGAATATGTGCAAAATGAGCCAGACACAGGAAGAACAGCAGCGAGTTCACCCAATGAAAGCATAGTAAGAATCACGCAAACGGCAACAATGATGAAACCAAGCATTAGCGAACCAGGTCCACCCGTAGCAAGGTTTTGGCCGGAACCAATGAAAAGACCCGTTCCTATGCTCCCTCCTAGGGCAATGAGTTGGATATGACGTCCGCTAAGATTGCGCTTGAGTCCCGTTTCTTCAGGTATCAAAGCAACGCCGCCATCTTCGGTTTTCACCGCGACTGTAGTATTTGTGTATTCATCCTTTCCCAAGGCTTCTTTGGTATCCAAGTGCTTGTGATCCTCGGAGGAGAATTCTCCAACATAATTTACTTCTTTCCCAATCCCCCGATCAGCGGGCTTAAAGTCATCTAGCCACCTCCTGAAAGCACCCATGGTTACGACGTGGCGTGACTGAAGAGATAGGCGGAGGTCTCAGTTGGCTTTTTCACATATTCCTGGTCGCTTTTCACGGGCAAATCAATAATACTAAATGATTGGCTGAGACTCCAGTTGCTATCCTGGCAGATTTGAGCCGCCCACATAGCTAACTGCGGAAATAATTTCATGAGTCGCGGACCCGCCTAGGTGCTCGTCTGACTTCAGCGAAAGGCTCAAATTATGTAAAGCCGACTCGCATGCCACATTGGAGACATAAGCTCTATTATTATTTCACAAGGCCAGAGAGACCTGTGACTGTTCGGCGCAACGCTTGATAAGGAGTATTTTGTCTACAAGAAACGCAGATAAATGATACTGCTGTGAGATCGCGAAATATACACTGATACTGGGTTTACGTCGATGGAAGGTATAAACGATAGCATATCGTTTTTGATTCGGTAATGCAATTAGAAAAAAAAATGCAGAACCTTTTTGTGGAAGGGCCTGTTCTGCCTTTCAGCACGTTCTTGATCGTGCTCCTCAAGGCTGATTTGTTCACGCATACCAGATACGAGATCAATTTCTTGCAAAGGAATAATCTTGGTCTTTTTTACAATTTTGTAGCCAAAGAAGAAAACCATAATGATAGGGAGAGATATCATGCCAAGGAAGAAGTTATATCCTCGATCATTCCCGTTCTTTTCTCCCTCGCCAATAGGGAAAGCTGAATTGTAAAATTGGGCAATGATGACCAGTATGTTAAAAGTAAGACCGATGTAGCTACCCATAACACCCAGAGGCGAGAGCCATGGAAGTTCGGACAACGAGTGACCTTGAAGCTTCCATGCAGCGCGGAAACGAATGTGAGAGATACAGATCGATGACCATGTGAACAAGATAGCAAGACCGGATATGCCCAGAAGCCAACTGAATACTTCACCGCCATTGTCATCACCCACATAGATTAGAAATGCTAATGCACCAAACATGAGCGTAAACAGTGTGGCCACGAGCGGTCGACCTTGGCGATCGACGTAAGCAAATATTTGGGGTGCCATGCCATTGTCGGCCAAAGCGTGGAGCATCCTGCTACCAGCATAAGCAGCAGAGTTCGACACAGAGATAGCGGACAGCATAATCACCGCATTAACAATGTCCGGCAATACACTGACTTGGCCAGCCTTGATGGCAATCACAAATGGCGAGCTTTTAGGATCATTATCGGTCTTTCCATGAAGGTCAGGAGTGTTATATGGCACAAGCAATGTGACCATGAATAATGCGATGGCATAGAAAATGATAACACGGTATAAGACAAGTTTGCAAGCCCTTGGCATAGCCTTGCGCGGATTGCTGGACTCGGCCACAGCAAGACCCAAAACTTCTGTGCCTGTAAATGCAAAAGCAGCCGTGGTGAATACATTGCAAAATCCTTTAAATCCGTTGTTAAAGGCGCCTGGATCATGCCAGTAACGAGCACCCAAATACTTGTGGTTTGTGCCGGACGTGCCCCCGCAATCCACCACGGCCGCGTAGATAATAAATCCGACGAGAACAAGCATTTTACAACTTGTAGCGATGAACTCGAATTCCGCATAGCCACGGGCACCAAACAAATTGATAAGAATGACCAGTACCCAAAAAATAGCAACAAGGGCACCATTGGGCATTGGTCCTTCTTTGTCAGGATCTAATTTATCATGATTCCAATAACGAACCACGATCGCGGCGGCAGTGAATTCGAGAGGAAGAGTCGAGCACCAGGACATAAAGTAATTGTATCCAATTGCGAAACCTGCGGCAGGATCAATAAAACGGGTTGAATAAGCACTGAAAGCACCGGGGGTCGGGAAAAGGGTAGCAAGCTCACCAAGAGCAAAAAGTACCGTGAGGATCATTATACCCATAAGGGTGTAGTCAATAATTATACTTCCAGGGCCACCTTGATATAGTTTTGATCCAGAACCGACAAAGAGACCGGTACCAATGCCGCCACCCAAAGCAATGAACGCTAGGTGACGGCTTCCAAGTTCTTTCTTGAGCATGGGCCGTTTTGTAGGTTTTATGCCTTTCAGGTCTTCAGAGGTAATATCGTGAGAGGGCTTCAGAGGAAAGCTTGCGCCCTCTTGTTCAATGTCGCCTTCAGATGGATCGGCGTATTCTCCGTCCGTAACGGCTGGTTTGAACCCGTCTATCCAATTTTGGAAAACTGACATGGTAGGTATGACTGCTTGGGAGTCAGTGCTTTGTGTGAGAGTTAAAGGAGTACTGCCAATGAAGGAACTAAGGAGAACTTCGTGTGCTAATACAGTTGCTAATCCCAAAAAATGTACTCGACAATCAAGATAAAGGCGGGGGTGAGAAGGACGCCGATTGGATCTTGTGCGAGTTCACATGCGAAAAAAAATACATAGATATGGATTATATAAGCCATAAGACTTAAACACGTTCCGCGGAATTGAAACGCTGGGATAGCAGATAGGATACACAGGAAAGAACTACAGCACTCATGTACATGTGATAGACAAAAATTCATGCATCTAGTTCATTGGATTCATCCGCGCTTCGTTTAATACCACGCTTAGCTTCATCCAAGAACTGGTCAATAGCGAAAGGATCACTGTCGTCTTTCTCAAACTGTACAGGACCAGAGCGCGTTTCTTTACTCTGACTTCCTTTAAATCCTCTTTTGACACCCAAACCAAACCTGTCATGTTGCAGCTCATTCTGAATACCACTTGCGGTACCGTTTCCGAACATTTCGTCTGAGCCACCAGTGCCCGGACGAGTATAGATGGCTGTGGCCGCAGAAGACCCCTGGAATAGCGGTTTATCGTATACATTATACGAATCATCATCACCAAATGTGTTAGAAAGGGCTTCTCTGTTGAAAAGCCGGGCGTCAGTCATAGACTCCTTGCTCATGGTTGGTTTGGCCAAACCAAGTGCCACCTTCTCGGAGATATCACGGTTCTGCTCCTTGGCAAACGCTCGCGCCCGCTGTTCCTGGCCCATGTTGCTCATACGCAATTCGCGCTCTCGTTCTCGACGGCGCTCTTCACGGAGACGGTTACGCTGCGCGACGTCTTCATCATCTTCGTCGTCACTCTCACTGCTTCCGTAGGCAGTCAGCGCGCTACCACTGTGTGCTAAGCGATCATCATGAGAGGATATACCCGCACGTTCGTCGCGCGCACGTTGCGCAAGCATACGGAGGCTCTCTTCACGAGCAGCTTTTTCTTGCGCAGCAATTTTCTGCTGCATGATGTTACGCTGTCGTACCTCTTCGCGCGCGTGGCGATCTGCCATATTGAGGGCTTCCGAAAATTGAGCAAAATTGTCATTGACTTCCACATCCTGCATGCCACGACCACTGGCAGCAAGACGCTTGTCCAGCGGGATAGTATAGCCCTTGTTATTCTTCCAATTAGAAATACATGGGGGGATCATCCATTCTTTTTGCTCCTGAGCAGTCACTTTGCGCGGTGGACTCCGTAGCACCGGCGCCGGAGGACTGGGTGGCCCGTTAGGCACCTTTTTAAACCTGTGCTTGGGTGGCTCCAGAGGATCTTCCACAACCTCGGTCATTTTAATGATGCGCTGCTTTTTGCCACCTGGACCTTGCGAGGCAGGTGTGTAGCGTAAATAACTAGTGTTGGAGGATGCACCTGGTACATTTTTTGGCTGCGTTGATTTAACCTTGCCATGCACAATGCTTTCCAGTGCAAGGCGAGTGCGCTCCGCTGTGGACAAGACTTCTTCCTCGGAGGGTCGGTCAATGGAACGTTGTCGATCTTTCAAATCGTCTCGTTGACTCAGGGGCAGAAGATCCGTAAATTTAGACTGTACATGTTGATCTTCTCGACGTCCCTGGTGCACAATCGCATCATACTGCGGTTTACCGTCTCTGCCCGCATGAAGCGTCAGCGCCTTGCCTGTTCCCAACATCGTGACGAGAACTGCCACGCCGCACAATTGATGCGCCACAAAGGCGTCGTAGCCCTCCCACGTGACCTACAGACAAATCGCCCATGCGACAGAGGTGCATGGTTGCCAATGGACACCATGTCATGAGCACTGAAAGGAGCGGGGAAAAGCACCGATTTCGATACCATTCTGACAAAATCGAAGCCGACTATGAAAATAGTGAGCATGTGCCTTGTCCTCGTGTGACGTATCGTCACTTGCTCAGTACAAGCTACGAGCCTGAGAACCCATTACGGGTCATTGCACATTGCGATGTCGACGCAGCCTACGCACAGTTTGAGGCGTCGAGGCTTGGAATAGACTCCCGCTCAAACCCACTGGTTGTGTTGCAGTGGAAGCAAATCATTGCTGTTAATTATGTGGCCAGGAAGTTTGGCGTAAGCAGATTCAATTGTACACTCGAGGAGGCCAAGCAACGGTGTCCAGACCTCCGCCTCGTACACGTCGCATCGTATGGACCCGGTGATAAATCGCCAAAATACTATGAGGATCCTGATCCATCTACTCACAAAATTTCACTAGACATGTATCGGCGAGAATCGAAGAAAATTATGGATATTTTTCAGCGCCAGTTGTGTCACGATCATGTGCCCTATGGTCACGCAAACTATGAACTCGAGTCTATCACGACTGAAGGCTGGAGTCCATCCGTTCTACACATGAAAGGCCAATCGAAAGACCATGATATCATATTTGAAAAGGCATCGATTGACGAATCTTTCTTTGACTTGTCTAGGTACGTGCGCAAGCAGATACTATCGCGTTTTCCTTCGCTGGACATTCGCAAAGAGGTGAACGGTTTCGACGCTGATACACGGGCAGCTCGACTCGATGCAGAGCTGCCGCCTATACCCATGCATGTACGTGATGAGATGAGCATGCGAGCCTGGCTTGCTCTTGGTACCTGGCTTCCGCCTAGTGAGCACAGGGAAGAGCAATCACTTCTTACGCCCCTTACATGGATCGACGTGGCGCATGCTATGGCGGCAGAACGTATGATATCAGTGCGCTGGCACATTTTGAACGAATTGGGATATACAACCTCGGCTGGTATCGCGTCGAATA
>ERZ500991.21-NODE-21-length-117333-cov-7.374111_pt1 | contig 117333 bp, 64 predicted proteins | sample MGYA00248823_ERZ500991 | MGnify/ENA primary metagenome ERZ500991 (study PRJEB25958, sample SAMN03398537) | human skin metagenome | study: EMG produced TPA metagenomics assembly of the Human Skin Microbiome Metagenome (human skin metagenome) data set. | reverse complement strand
TAGTTATGGTTTAATTTAATAAATAATAAACATAAATATAATTTAAATAATTGAAAATGCATTCATATTATTCTACACATTCATATATCTTTTTATAATTTATTTAATTTGTATTCCGACCGGGAAAATTAGCCACCAAAACCCAGTGTTCCGACTTGGATGAGGGGGTACAAATCACATGGGGCGAAAGCATTAGCTGTTATGGACATTACTGGGTCATAATTATATACAAAGTTACGCTCAGAGCTTATAGAGAAGGCAAAGAATCACTGACTCGACAACCACAATGTAGACAGCAATGAACAGAACAATATCACCTGCAGTGCGGAAACTCGGGAATTTTGTGTGTAATTCAGACGAGGGATCAGCTCGCAAGCCATTATCGTCAACTCGATGCACATCGAGATTGCGTCGTGCTTGTATCGTCAGATAGACACGTTCCACATATTTCATAGTCATACGGTGCCGGAACACTGACGTTAAGACCAGGCCTAAAGCCAATACACAATTTGCGAGCCCAATCCAGAAAAATTTTGGCTCGAAAATCTTGATGATAGCTAATGAGAATGTAAGTTGCGATAGAGCTGTGCGCATATAGGCGCCATCAAATGTGCGCTGTGCGGCGCTAATGTTAGCAAATGCATACGCACCGTAAATCGAGCGTCTCATTCGGCGCAAGCAGCATGTGAGGCCCTCTAAGCTTTGCTAGACGCTGTCGAATTAGTCTCGAGGTTTCTTGTGAAATACGATGCACATGCCCTACTTGTGATGCCTGTGCAACGTCCGTAGCCATGTTCGTAGTTGGTACGCACGAGCCAAGGTCCACACACCGCTTTGCTGCGTACTTCACGTGACATAGCCACTCTTGTGTGCAATGCAAGAAACACTTACGTACCTGCTCAGCCGACGACGACAATGGCGCGTGCATGGTCGGGCGTGTCGTGGCTATGGGTCGTTGTATGCATACTGGCTCTAATAAAAAGCGTACATCCAGTTTACTTTTACTTTGAGGCAGGTACCTCAAAGTGTTTTTATGAACAGCTTCCTGCCGATACAATTGTAGTGGGGCACTATTACCTTGAAGAATGGGACGAGACACAAGGTCATTTTGATATTCCTAAAGATATTTCGCTAGGCATTATGGTCAAGCATCTAGATTCGGAGCACATGCTTGTGAATTCGCGGGGCACAGCAGATGGTCGCTTTGCGTTTAATTCGCACGACGCTGGCAATCACGAAATATGTTTCCAGACCGAGTTCCACGGCATGCCGATGCACAATGGACGGTTGCCGGAAATGCGCATGCATATCGATATCATTATTGGCGATGCGCACCGCTCGAATACGCAAGAAGACCAGGAACATGCGCAGGACCTGCTGTCACGCGCACGATCGCTGAACGGCAAAATGCGTGATCTGCGCAAGGAGCAACAGTACCAACGTGAGCGAGAAATGGAGTTCCGCAATCTGAGTGAGCGGACAAACGGGCTTGTTATGTGGTGCATCATTGCCCAAATCGTGGTCCTACTAGCGTGCTGTGTGTGGCAGCTGTTTAATCTCAGGACTTTCTTTGAAGACAAAAAGTTCAGGTAGATACACAGTCTTCTATGATTCGTTTTCGTACAGGGTTGTAGATACCTCGGAGAGGGGTACAGACTCGGTCGAAATGCTCTCTGCTGCGACGAAGCGTCTTAGCCAAGGCGTGCGACTGCACAAACCACACACCCACAACCATACTGCCTCGAGCAGGTCACTGAGCTCGCCTTGTCCCACGGAGAATTCAGCACCCGATGCTGCGTCGAGTGAGACATAAGATTGCTCATGGAGAGCCATGTGCCGAAGCAGATCCTTGATCGTAACAATGCCCACCAGCTGACCACTGCGACATGCGAGCACGACACGTGGGCCTAGCCGCTTAAACATATCCGCCACGACCTCAAGGTCCATTTGTGGCTGTACAATGAGTGGCGCCGGATCGACCCATTCGCCCAGTTGCAAGGGCTCCTCACGGAGCTCCATGGCCTCTTCCGACATGCTTTCGACAGGTCCAGGAGCATGCCTAGGCGGTGCTTCCTGTGACGTAGCCAGTGCATATACTGCGGTGCTCTGTGGCTCAAAGAGGCACAGGGTATCAGGGTGCAGTGTTCGCGATGCATGTGCACGGTCAATCGCTTGCTGTAAATGCTGGCGCTCCATGTAGCCTTTGAGGGCATAGTCGTCGGAGCTGCGGACGACAGGGAAGCCACGATACGTGCAGCGACCGAGGTATGCCTCAACTTGATGCAGCGGCATGCCGCTAGCATACAGCACGTCTGGGATGCCTTTGAGGCATTCTTCAACCGTCACGCCGTACACGTGGTCATCGATATTAAGAAATGGGTAGCCATTGAACTTGATGGATTGGTCTGAGATGCCGCCAGTACCAAACATGTCGGCCACGAGTTTGGATGTACTGACGACGAGCATGATGGGCAAAATGTACGTGAGGGCACCTGTCAGTTCAAACATAATGACCACGACGGCGACCGTGATACGAGTGACGCCAGCAAGGCCAGCAGCGGCACCGAGCATTGCGTACGTGCCAGGCACAATGCATGGCCTGTCTGCCGGACATGATGAGAAAATGGAGAGCGACGGGAATGCCGTTTGCACAGCTTTGACAAGAATACCAACCATGCGGCCAAACGTTGCGCCAACAGCCATAGATGGAATAAAGATGCCGGCCGGCACTTTGCAACCGTACGACAAGATCACAAGCACAAAGCGGAGCACCGTCGCGAATAAGAGGGACGTGAACATGGACCATTGCGTGCGCGACTGACAAAGTACGTCATCGTCACTCGCGCCCTCGCATTTCTGGAAGAGCATCTCTAGCATCTCGGTCATTTCGATGCGCATGAATCGGTTGAAAAAACTGATCATGGCTGTGATGACAGCGAGCAGAATAGCCTCTTGTACGCCAAGGTGCGATAAGTACTTGCGTCGGAAGCGCTGCACCTGTAGATGGAAGCGCACGACATATTCGCCGTAGAGGCCACCAAACACACCGAGAAGCACAAAACTCACAATTTCAAAATAGTGCCAAGTATCATTGTATTCCACCTGGAAGAGCACTAATTTGCCGGTGCGGTACGGGTTCATGAACGAAAGTACGACGGTGCTGGCCAACGCACAAAGAAATGTGCGCCACATGGTATGAGGCGGAAAGTGCGAAGTCATTTCTTCGAGTGCGAAGAGCACGCCGCCTACCGGTGATCCGAACGCCACGGCGACGCCGGCTGCACTCGATGCCGTGAGCAGCTCACGCAGCTTCGCATGACTAGGCACGAGCCATCGCAGCGCATGAGCGATCGTATTCCCGATACAGCAGGCGACATGCACGGCGGGTCCTTCCTTACCGACGCTGAGACCGGAAGCAATGGCCAGGGGCAGACCCAAGCTTTTGATGGCTAGTGTCCGAGCACTAAGGAAACCGCGAATTGTAAAGCCAGAAAGCACACATTTGATTTCGCTGATGCCGCTGCCAGCGGCGTACGGCGCATAGCTTCGCACAAGCACGGCGCTCGCACAAGCCAGCAGGGCCGAGATCAAGATGTATGAACACCATGAAGGCAGCGTCCACTCTGCCCACTCGATCCATTCGGGGCAAGTATCCTGTACGACGGGATCGGTGCTATTGTTTCGGGACACGAGTGCTGTTGTTGTTGTTGTTACATTGGCGGCAGCGGCCGCCGCTGCGGCCGCCACGGCCTGAAGGCCCTTGTGGCCACCGCCACCTGGGCCACCTGGATCCATTTGCTCCCAGCAGCAAAACTTTTTGTTGAGCCACCAGCCCGCTGAGCAGTAGCCATGCTTGAGGTCGGAGGCCCATTCCGCGACGACGGTGATGAGTGCCATGTTGATGCCAATAAGCCCGCCAACAAGCACGACGACGGCACTCTCTGCAGTAGTAAGAAGCGGCGTCCGCATGCGTCCAAACAGTGCATTGCACCATGAACTCATCATACGCAGCACGGCCAAGATACTCTGACTGCACGGCAAGCGCTGGACAAACGCCGTCAATGCCTGCCATGCGACGGAGCTATGCTCGTGCATGTGCTCGGCGATACGCCGCATCTTGGCCTCATTTTCCTGCACTTTGACACGCTCGCGCCGACCGTCGACGACCCAGTCGACGGTCATGAAGCGCTCGTACTCATTTGCCATCGCGACGCGCGCTGCGTCGGCAGTGGGTGTGAGGGGAAAACATGTGGAGGCTATTTTTCCAAGGGAGCGGCGAGCAGCTGAGCGGATTGGGCTACGGCGCGTCGAAGCCGCATACTGGCATCTTCGGCGCTGCGGATGCGTTTGGGTGTATGCGCCGGCGGTGTGCATGGCCGCTTAGGTGGGAGCATGGGCGGCGGAGGTGCCGGTTGCAATCCTGTGAGGAGTTGCATGCAAAGCTGCCGGTACTCGGGGACCACTGATGCGTCTGGCGCATACTCGGCTCCCTCGAGGGCGAGCGTAAGGAGCGACTGCATAAAGGCGCCGGGACGAAAGGCGTGGCGCTGTGCACGCTCGACGACGTGCGCACGCAGGAGAGCCACGGACTCGTCGTGCCAAGGCAGTGCCTCCAGCTGAGATAGGGCGAGCACATCGGCCGGCGCGAAGCGTTGTTCGGGAGGTGGAATGGTACGTGGGGCTCCCACAGTTCGGAGAAAGGCGTTCGCGAGGGTCGTGAGCACGTTCATTTCCTCATACGCATCTTGCACGTGCATGGCATCGCATGCATCGGACGTTTCGAGCCACACATTCCACAGCGGCTCCCACGCGCTCCGTGACTCGGTGCGCTCTGCCACGGCGTGAATAGGCGGCACGAGTGTATCGAGAGCATGGCGGAACAGCGCATCAGGATCCGCGCGTGGATCGTCCAGGACAAGCGCAGGGTACGGCAGGTCCCTGGCTTCCGAGGCATGCCACACGATGGCCAGCACGGCGGACGCTGAGCCCACGTCGTGCTGGCCATGCACCAGCGCCAGTTGAGCGTCTTGGACAGGATACACACCTGCATCGAGAAGTTGCACCGTCGTGCCTTGAGGCAGCGTGTGCACTAGCCGAGTTTGTGTGTCCAGCGCGAGTTTGTGCCGTAGCCAGCGATCACCTGCGCCGGTCGACAGGTAGATGGCGGCTGTCCACATGCCCGGCGTATCGCTGGACTGGGCGGCCACATGCTCGATCAGTGCACGCGCCATCGATCCATGCTCCCAAAGCCGAGAACTGGTGGCCTGTGCCTCGACAAACGCCGTCTGCCGCTCGGCGTCGGACAGCCGAGGTGCATGAGCGCGTTGGTGCACCGGTGTGTGGGGAGACACGATGCGTGGGGGCAGTCGTGCACGGAGATATTTGAGGCGCTCGGCCTGCGTGTGTCGGTCCTGGACTTTGGCATGCACGGCGCGCCAGTGCGTCCAGATGCGAGTCTGCATCGTGCGTTCATGCCGCGCAGTCGCGATGCCCTGCATGGCAGCGACACGGGTGCATGTCGCAACTGGCTCAGCCACGAGGCGCTGATACACACGGCGGGTCAGGGCATTCAGCAGCGCATGCCGCCTCTCTTTCCGACGGCGTCCATGCTCGGCTCTCATGGCAGCGTGGACTGCGTTGTGGACGCTGGTTTGTACGACCTCGTGGACAGCCAGTGCAGCAAGCTGGGCGGTCCAGCGGTCGCGTGGTATACGTCGAGTGGGGGCAGGAGGTGCAGCAGGGGCGGGGGGTTCAGCTGGAGGGACAGGGGGCGCTTTCTTGGGCGCCATGAGCGGCGGTACAAGATGGGGCGCTGGTGGGGGCGCCAGCGGGGGTGCCGACGGGGGTGCCAAGAACGGCTTCGGTTTGGACGCCGTTGTGGCCGCCGGTGCGGGTGCGGGTCGGGCCATGGGCGGCGAAGCGAGACGAGGCGCCGGTCGGGGCACGGGGGGTATAGCGGCGGCGGATGGGGGTGCCGTTTGACGCGCATCGATGATGTCTTGGCATGTACTCTGTCCACGCTTGGCCTCGACGATCGTACGACTGAACGGCGAGGGCATGGACTTGTCTTCATCAAGCACGAGCGCCCGATTGATTTTCGCCACGTCTCGATCCACTTCCACGTTGAGCGTGCGCAAAAAGTCGGTCGTGTCGTCGTCGGTGTCCATGCCGAGGATGCGAGTGAGGTATGTGAGCGGGAGGCCATGGTGCTGGGGAAGGTAGGCGCGGGCAAGTGCCTTGACAGCGCCGATGCGTACCGTGGGAAAGAGGTTCTCTGCGAGGCAGGCCATGAGGTATCCGACGTCGGGACGGCGCACGGCATCCAAGGCGCGGGTGAAGAAGTTCGGCGTCGCCTCGGTGTTGCTTGGCTGCCCGCGCTTCTCGAGCAGGTTGGAGCGCTGGATCATCGTGCGGAACGTCAGAGCCCACTGCAGCGGCGGTGCTAAGAACACGGGCGCCGGCAGGAGTTCGACTTCTCGTAGTGCCTCGGGATCGCGGACGTGCAGCAGCAGATTGTAGGCGCGGAACTCGGGCTCGGTGTCGTACGTGTGTCCGATAGCGCGTGCATCATCATAGTACTCCATAAGACTGCGCAGTGTCTTGCGGAGCTGCTCAAGTTCCTGCTGCTCGCTCCACGCCTCCGCACCTACGCCGCCCTTCCAGTGCAGACACAAGATGTGGTAACGTGCGATGCGCTCGTGACAAGCGATGGCAATGGCGCCGCTTTCGCTCTGCACGATAAAGTCCTGCCGAATCGCACGTGTGCGATTCCACAGGAAGGGCTGAGCGGCGGCAAAGTGCGGATCGCTTGGCTCGCGCGGGACGAGCTGGTGCACCAGATAATCCAGCGTCTGCTGCAGGACCGCGGGCGGACGCACTTCCTCCGGCAGCGGCAGCTCACGGCCAGCTGCAGGACGCCGGTAAATTTTCACGGCTAGACGCGCATCGGCTTGCTGCGTGCCTGGCACGACCTCGAATCGGTCCAGCTCCTTTTGCACCTCACGCTCCACGCGCTCGTACTCAGGGCACATGTCCATGCACGTCCCGACGAGCTTCGTGCCCTGTGCCACGTATGCCTCGCGCTTCCGCGCATACTGCTCCTTGAGCTCCGCGAGACGCACAGCCGCTACATCCTCACGCGGCCGAAAACGCTCGGCTCGCTCCTCGGCGTCCATCGTGGCAGGAAGCACAGAAAGTGGAGGCTGACGACGCCTGGCTGTTTTGCCTCCATGGTCGTGGACGTGTGGGGCGACTTGCTGCGTGGCGCGCGGTCGCGGCATGCGTTCGTGTCCAAGAACATCGTGGTACTGGGAGAGCCAAGTAGCGGTAAGTCCACGCTTGTCCAGCAGCTCGCCGGCGCGCGTGGCACGACCGTGCCGCGCGAAACGACCGGTCCGTTGCGATTTGGATACATGGGCGACGATCGCTCCATGTCTGACGAAACCCTGCGAACGGGCGTGTACACCGTACACTCGTCCGATCCATCCGTGGTAGCCACGCTGCCCTATGCATTCCCGCCTGTACAGACCGCGCCAGATGCATCGGCTCTTGGCTCGTTGCGCCGGATGCGCGATACACTCTTTGTGCTCGTGCTGGACTGGTCCAGGCCATGGACCTTTGCCGCGCAGCTTGTGGCGTGGCTGCACATGCTCTGCCGACTCGTGGAGTCTGCGCACGCCGCGGGGTGTGAGCACGACGCCGAGACGGAGCGCGCTGACATGAAGCAGCATCTCGCCTCTATGCTGTCATGCGAAGCTGTCGACAACCTGGGCGTGCCGCTTGTGATCGTATGCACCAAGGCGGATGCCATTGACACGGCTCTTCGCGAACGGTATCTACGCGACGATCAGTTCGATTTCCTACAGCAACTCCTTCGGACCGTGGCTCTGCGATTCGGCGCTGCCGTGTTTTCTACGACCATCAACAGAGCCGCCTCCTTTGACGCGCTCCGCTCGTTTGTAACCCAGGTTCTGCACCATGAGACGGCGCCTTCACTGACGCCCAGCACCGCCGACGCCCAGCACCTGCTCGTACCGCCTGGCTGGGACTCGTGGAGCAAGATCGAAGCGATCCACGAGTCGTTTTCTTGTGCAGCATGGCATGAAGCATGGGCGCACGATATCCCTGCGGCGCATGCCGAGCATACCACACGACTTTGCGAGCGTGTTGTACCTGCACCACCGCCCGACGCGTCGGCCATGGCTGATGATGTGCAGGTTCCACCCGAGCACGACTTTCTAGCGGATCTCGAGGCCCGGCAAGCGACAGATAATGCAGCGCCTGTGTCTACGGCTCCTGCGCGCAATGCCATGGGGCCTTCGATGCATACATCCACTCTGGACCTGCCGTCTGTCGGGCGCGTGCTTGATGAGCAGACGCAGCCTGTGCCGCGTGAGGAAGCACGAGCGCCGAGCTTGACGACGCCCAAGCAGACCGAAGTGCTACACAGCTTCTTCCAGAGCCTGCTCAAGAAGCCATCGAGCCCCTCGGGGTCGTCGCCACGCACGACGCATCGCGCGCGTCGACACAAAGACAGTAGCTAGCTAGGGTAGTGGTTCTCCTTGTTGTCATGGGCATATGTGACTGTCATCGCGCGTGGCGGGGCGCCGTACACGGCGCATGGGTCTTCAAAGACGGTAAATTCGCGGGCGACGCTACCCAGTCGCACGCCTTTGCTCTGATGTCGGCGGGGCCGCGCCGTCTGCAATAGCGACAGACGACGGCATACCTCATCGACTACATCGCCCTGCACGGACCGTTCTGCCACCTGTTCTGCATCCAGCTCGCTGAGCGGCCGACGCTGAGCGCCGCGCTTGCCGTCCATAGCGAACACGCTCCAAACAACACGTTGCGCAGCAACGCGCGTTACATCACGTGATTATGGGTATCGAGGCATCTATACAGAGGGCAAGGCCTCCCAGTAGGGTCGGCAGGCCTCGAGGCGCTGTGCGGCGCGGGGAAACGCGGCCAGGAGTGCATCGCGCAAGTGCCGCTGCTTTTCGAGCGCCTCGTGAATCGCGCGCATCGTGCGAAGCGAGGCGAACCACGAGTCACGCGGCGCACGAAGATTCGCATGGTGCACCATGTCCCGTGCAGGTTCGTCCATTTGGGCCACCGGCATGGCCCGATCCATGCGTCGGTTGGGCGGGTCCGTGGGCCCGGGTGTGCGTCCATCGTCGACAGAGGCGAATTGGTATAAGGGGTCCGCAGCATACAGACGCACCGCCTCGTCGTCCGTCACCACCGTCTGCTGCGACTTGGGCGGCGCATCGGGCAGGACCTGTTCGACGATGCGCAGTGCGTCACCGAGGCGATCTGCCCGCACAAGCGCGCGGCATAAATGATTGTAGTTGTGCACGTCAAACGACAGGCCGTCGCGCTTAGCACGCGTCCATATTTCGGCCACACGCTCGTGGCGCCCGGCCCGCGAGGCCGTGTCGATGGCGAGCGACAAGGGAATACAGAGCATATTGCGCTGGAACGGCCCGATGCTCGGCGTGCCGGTGGCTTGGCCTGCCAGCATATCAGCCGCAGCAGCGTCGGAAGCAGCCCGCATCACCAGCGTAGCGTACAGCTCGTCCCACAGACGCAAGACTTGGTTCACGTCGCCCACGGCGCGATAGGCATTCATAAGCACGGTGAGCGCCTGTGGAGACAATGGCTCGCCGCTGTCCACGAGGCGGCGGAACAGCCGCTCAGCCTCCCACACATCACCGCGTTTGCCGTGCGCATCAATAAGTGGCACGAGAAGATGATGCCAGCGCATGCCCTGCTCAAGCACCGGCACCTCCCACGTCCGTTCCTGCGGCTCGTCCAGCAGACGCATGACAAGCTGATGCGCCATGGCCAAGTGCGATTCGGTCCCGTGGGCATAGCTGTGCACGAGGATCGCGTGTGTGATATGCGACGGCTGAATGCCACGGTGTTCAAGCTGATCGATCATCGCACGTGCACGTTCGTGGTTGTTGTGACGCAAATACGCATGCAAGAGAATCGTGTGCAGCGCCAATGTCGCACCACCCGTGAGTGTGTCGTCGGCCAGTTGGAAGAGGTGTTCGGCCAGGAGCACGCGTCCGCTATCGCATGCACTCTGCATGACGAGGGCATACGTGCGCGCGTCTGGCACGAGGCCACGACGGCGCATATCCAGCAAGAATGGCACAATGTACTTGACCGGCGTGCCTTTGTGGACACACGCCTTGAGCAAAGTATTGTACGCGCTCGTGTTAGGCCGCAGCGCAGCCTCGGGCTGCTTTTCAAGCCACGCAAAAATGCCCTGCGCAGCCACATAGTGTCCAGCGCGGATATACGCCGTCATAAGCGCGGTATACACGCGCAGTGGCGGCCGCATGCCCTGCGCCCGCTGCCACGCAATGAGCGCGGCCGCCCGTTCTGGCAGGCATGCATGGCCCAGCGCTTGCACAAGGTACGTCAAAGTGCTCACGGAGCATGCCATACCCGCACCCTGCAGCTGAGCGGCGACGTCCAAGGCATCCGCCGTACGTCCGAGCCGCGCGGTCATCCGAGCCATCTCGCCATACAGGCGCTCCGAGGCAAAGCGCTGCGTCGCTTCCCAGAACACATCACGTGCTCCACACACGTCGTTGTGGCGGACCAAGGCACGGAGCAGCCAAAACGCGTGTTCTTCGGTGCGAGGCGCACCTGGGCCGGTGTAGGAGCGCACTGCAGGCACGTCGCCGCGACTCGCCGCACAGATAAGGCGTGCGCGATCGCGCACGACATCCTCTGGCTCGTGCTTGAGCATGCGCTCCATCGACTCCGCATCGCCCAGCTCAGCATAGTACGTAGCGAGCCACCGAAACGATGCTGTCGACGTGCCATGAACGACGAGCCACTCGACTAGAGGCTGCACCACATTGCGCTCGCGCAGGGGTGCAGCCGTGCGTAGCACGCGGCGCATCGCACCCTCATGAGGCACGAGTCCGTGTGCCAGCACATCAGCCATGAGCTGGGCGCTCTGCTGCGCCGCGCCTCGGTTGGCAAATGCCAAGCAAAGGACACTGGCCAGGTGAGAGCGCGCATCTGCCGAACAAGGCAAGGATGCGATCCGCTCGAGTTGTGCGCGCGCGTCCGACACTGATGACAAGAGCGTGTACACAGCCTTGACGACGCGCGGGAACGGCGGCTGCGCCATTGCTAGGAGCCGGGGATGTGTCCACAGCCACGTGGCAAAGTGTGTCGCGATCGTATCCTCGTACGGCGCTGCGGCAGCCTTGGCGTGGATACAGGCCGTTTCGAGGGACGAAAGCACAGCGCTGGCGGCGCGATACAAGTCGTCCACGACTGGATCTTTTTGACGCTGACGGGTATGTTGGCCACGAAGGGATTGGGCCTGCAATGCACGCATTTGCGGCGCATGATGCGCGAGAAGTGCGTCAAGTTGGGTGAGGGCCGCGGATGTATCGCCCCGCAGAGCTAGGAGTTCGATGGCCATGGTCTCTGACGCGCGGTACGGCCACAGACGCTCTCCGACAAACCGGCGCAGCTGTGTGTGTTCTTCATGCGACGTGACTGTGTACATGCACGAGTCGACGAGATCGAGAATGCGGTACATGGTAGGCACGTCCGGTGCCGAGTCGTCGGAAGCCAGGGCCGTGTAGACGACTTGCGACACATGCGAGAGATAGGACCGCCGTGCCGTGCGACGCTTCTGCACAGCATCAAGAGGAGATGCAGTTACTTCTTTGAATGTATGCTGAAAGGCGCGGCCGCGGGGTGGACGAGCACTCTTGTACGGCCGCCACGCCAGGGGGGCGTAGACCAGCTGCTGTGGCTTGACAGCGTGCCACCGCCCTGCCAGCCACCACCGCGGTGGATGGAACTCGACTGTGTAGTTCCACAGCCACTGCAAGGCATGGTGAGTGAAGACGGCGGACGTAAAGAAGCCCACCGGGGGGCTCGTCATTCGTCGCCACAGGTGAGAATTCGTCCCTGCTCCGGTCGACGGCGCACAAAAACGAAGAACCATGTGCTGACTAAAACTACGAATGGCTGAACGAGAGCTCCTGGTGGATGGCATGCAAGCGCTGCTTCCAGGCCTGGACCTGCTCGAGTTTGGAGCGGAGATCCGTGAGCTCTTGCTCGATCGTGAGCTTCTGCTCATCTCCAGCCAGATTGATGACTTCATACTTGTCGTCGCCCTTCATATCGAGGAGCAGCTGGTGGTACTTGAACAGACTCGGACGGTGCGAGATGGTAATGAGAGTGATGCCCATGTCCTTAGCGTGCGCGTACATCAAGCCCTCGACGTCCGTCGAGACGGCTGACGTGCACTCGTCCAACACCGCGAAGGATGGGTGGTGGTAGAAGAGACGCGCCATGCCCATGCGCTGTTTCTCGCCGCCCGAGAGCACATCCTTCCACTCCTTGCGCGTGGTCCAACCGCCTTCCCGGTCAGGGAGGTAGGCCAGGTGCACGCGGCGCAGAATCTCCATGAGATCCTCGTCCGTGCGCCCGGACTCGAGGTGCTGCTGGTACGATGCCGGGTAAATGACCTGTTCACGCAGGCTGCCCGTGTTGAGGTACGGACGCTGCGGCAGGAACATGATGCTGTCATGATGGGGTTTCTCGAGCACACCGTCAAAGAGCGGCCACAGACCCGCGAGGATACGTGCCACAGCCGTCTTGCCCACACCGTTCGAGCCCGTGATCATCATGTGGTCACCGGGCTTGATGTGGACGCGGAGACTGTGCAGCAGTGGCTCGCCGCCACGCTCCTGGCCTGGCGCAGGCGTAACGATGGGCACGTTCGTGAACTTGATATGGTCCTTGTCCTCGATCAGCTGGCCGCGCAGGTGGCCCAAGTCGTAGAAAGGCATGTCGGCCGGCAGGTCGGCGGGGCGCGGCACACTTTGGTAATCATCGTGCTGCAGCAGATGCAGCGACGATATGAGCGAGTACACACGCGATGTCTGGCCGGCGAGGGTAGCGATACCCTTGTAGCTGTACATGAGGCGACTCCCTGCGTCGGCAATCGCGAGCAGGATGCGCCTGTTGGAGATGTAGCTCTCGGTCTGCTTGACGATGTGTGGGTCCGAGTTAGCCTGGCCGCCACGGCTCTTGGCCTGTGCACGGAAGGCAGGGACAGCCATGAGCAAGTAGCCAAATGCGGACCACGAGTACTTGAGCACAAAGTCTTCGACCGAGTTGTAGCCCACACGGGCCTGGAGGATGGAGCGGATATGGCGGACCAGGTCGCGGTACGAGCGCCGCAGGATCCCTTCTTCGGTAGATGCGCCGTTGTAGAAGGCCACTTCCTCGGCGTTGATAATGAGGCGGCTGTGTGCATTGTAAAAGTTGCCCTCGAGCTTGGCCTCGAGCGCGGCGAGTTTGCCGAAAGGTGGCGACACGGCGCGCAGTACGTGCGAGGACAGCAAGTAGCCGAGCATCGTGCCTGATACACCGCCGAGACCCAGGTTCTGGCCGATCTGCCACACAAAGATCAGCATGTCAAGCAGGGGCTTGGATATGTTCGAGTACAGCTCCGAGAGCACGTCACAGAACTGCACAATGTCGTGCGTGATATACTGGCTCACCGCATCGAGTCGGTTGTCGAGATTCGTGACGCGGTAGAAGTTTTGGTGCTGGTTCAGGTACAGATCGTGCACGTAGCGCGTGAGTCGCGTCCGGAACGAGATCGACAGCTTGGACTGCAGGAAGCGGATCATCGAGTTCGTGTAGGTCGACGGCACCGCAAGCGCGAACCACAGCCCCAGGCCACGCAGGAATCCCCAGCGGTCTGCTGAGATCAGCGTCTTGACGATGTATCCGTCCAAGCGAGCGACCAGCAGACTCAGGTAGGTGCGCAGCACGAGGAACATGCTGTGCAGCAAGAACAGGTACGTCTCCTTCGAGCGCAGGCTCGGGAAGATGATGCGGAAGAGGGCGCGGAGCTGCCGGAGGAACTCGCGATTGACGCCGACACACATCGCACTCGCACTCGACATACTCTCGCCGGCCTCGGGCGCGATCGTGCTCTCGTTCTCGCGGACGTCCTGGGCGTTTTCGCGCGTGATACTTCCCCATGGACTCAGGATGCCGAGGCGCGCCTTGGCCGCCTTTTTGCTCACGGGCGGCGGCAGGGAAAAGAACTCGTAGTCCCTCACAAACGTCGCAGGGTTTGTCGGCGTGACATGCGCGGCAGTCAGACGGCCGCGGTCAGGTATGAGCAGCTTGATGGTGCCGCTATCGCTCTCTGTCGGGTAGTACAGCTGCTCCAGGCCCTCGTCCAACGTCATGGGATCGACATGCTGGCGCTGCCAACGCAGACGAGCCCAGTGCCCGCGCAGGCGCCGCAGACCGAGCAGACGCTTATGGCCCAGCGCCAGCACCAGCAGCACCAGCACGAGTGCTCCGCGTGAGCGGTGCGGCGCTGTGGCCAGCCGTGACTGCACTGCTGCCATTCCCGCACAGCACGTTGAGGGAAAAAGGCTCAAAACGTCTCCACTGGGCCGAGGCCGCCGGCTGCGCGTGCGGCCCCCAGCCACGCCGGCGTCGGCGCCACTCTGATCACGTGAGCGTCGGCGTGGCAGGGGCCCCTCCACGCCGGAGTTGCGTGGCCTTTGGCGCCACGACGCGTGTGGCTAGAAGCTTGGCGCTGGCGCTGTCATCGCCCCATCATGGTCGTGTCGGCGGCTGCGAGTCGTGGAGGCCGCAGCAGTATGGAGAGTGGCAGTGCGGGACTGCGTGCCTCGTTTGCGAGTGTGCGCTCAAGCATCGGTGCCGGTGTGGGCGATCCACACCGCATGTCGTTTGACCGCTCGGAATCGCATGCGTCCATACGGCCCATGAACGCGTACCAGCCGCTGGAGGACGGGCCGCACCGGTCGTCGGTGTCGTCGGCTGTGTTCTCGGGACCGCGTCTGAGCTTCTCCGTGGACGGGCCGTCGTTCACCTTCAAGAGCGCCGATCTTCGCCGTGCGTTGGAGCTTCACGAGGCACTCGCACGCAAGGCCTACATGGAGGGGTACCTGCTGGTGCGCCATGCCCTCGGTGTTGACGGCCAGCCAGATCACCGCACGAACCGCTTTGACACATGGACCGAGTGCTTTGTTCAGCTCCGCGGCACGGTCCTGAGTCTCTGGGAGGCGCAGCGTCTCGCCGACGCCGCGCAGCAGGGCCGCGACGTGCCGCCCATGTACATCAACGTGACTGAAGCACTCGTGGACTATATCGGCATGTACGTCGATGCCCCCTTGTCCGACCCCGGCACCCGCCGCACCCTATACCATGTCTTTGCTCTGAACTCGGCGGGCCAGAATCGCGTCCTGTTCTGCTTCCATATCCCGCCGCCGTGTGACCCAGCGAAGGTCGAGCAGCGCCTCTCACCCAAGAATGCGCAGCATCCCGAGCATGCCGCTGTCGTCGAATGGCGCCGCAACGGCCTGCAGTACCTGCAGGCGTGGATCAACGCCATCCGACTCGCGTCGTGGGAGCGCATGCGTCTCGACGAGATCTACACGGGCGCGCTCATCCGCGCGCGCCTCAGTGCGGTCAAGGGGGCTGACGTTGCCGACGTCTCGGAGCTTGCCGTGCGCTCACCGCTCGTCAAGGGCCGGCACGAGGGCTTTGTGCGCGCACGGTTCATGGGCTCGACAGAGTGGCGCCGCTGCTGGATGGTCGTCCAGTCGCACTGGTCGGATGGCGAGCAGGCCACCGGCCTCCGCCGCATACTCCGCCTCGGCGGTGATCGCACGAGTGTCGTGGCCGAGTCGACGCACCCGCCGCCGCCGCCCCCTGGCGTGATTCCGTCGCCGGCTGTGGCGCACTTCTACGACTCGCGGCGCAGCAAGCAGCCCTTCGCGAGTCTGTGGCATGTGCGGCACGTATATGCCGTGTACCCGTCGCGTGCGCAGCTCGTAGAGGACAGCGTGCTGTTCAAGGCCGAGGGATCGCTGCCGCACGCGTCCACGACGTCGGCGACGCTGCACCCACGCACATCGGGCTGGGTCATGTTCATGCCTGACGTACCCGCGGGCCAGGCGCGCGGTGCGAATGCTGAGATGATGAAGTGGATTATTGCGATGATGGATGCCTTTGGGCTGTATGGTCGTCCGGATCAGTTTGCGTGGGACCCACGCAGCGCCCACTCGCCGTTTTTTGCGTACCCGATCGGGCCGTTCAAGGACCACCTGTTCCTTGATCGCGCGCTGGCCGAGTGCCTGGACATCTCGGTCGAAGACCACATGGCGACGCGCCAGATGCTGCATGACATTATGGCCGCGCGTATGCGTGGCGAGCAGACGGCGATCGCACCGCCGCTGCCGGCGATCCTGTCGCAAAGTGCGTCGCAGCCCGTGCCGGCCCCGACGCCGCGTGCACCGCTCTCGAGCGAGATGCCGACAGACGCTGCGCCCGCCGCTGACGCCAGGCCCGGTTCAGGGGAGGCGCTGCCTTCGGCCGCCCTCGCGGCCGGCACCTCGCCCACGGGCGCCTCTTCGTACGGTGTGCTATCGTCCAGTGTCTCTTCCTACCAAGCCGCGCCCGCATCCCGGGCAGATCGAGACGCTGCGCAAGCTGGCGCCGCGCCCTCAGCGGAGGCAGATCTGGCGGCGCCCAAAAAACTCAAGGCCGCTGCCTTCCAGGCGCGCCGCTCATCGATGGAGCCGGCGGTGCAGGCACCACCCGCGCCTCATCCCACGTTCGACCAGGCCTACCGCGAGTACGACCATGCGGCGGCGTCCGGCCCATCGACTTCCCTGTACGAGGCCCTGCCGACGTTGCCGCCGGTATCGTCGGAGATGGACGAATTGGACCGCACACTCCAGGCGCTCACGACCGAGTCGGACACGCAGCCGATCAACCCGCGGCACGATCTGATTTATCCGTGGCCGATCCCCGAGCAGGCGGAACAGACGCCCCTCTCGCCGATCGCCGAAGCATCGCAGGCCAGTGCGCCGCCCGTCAGTACGCAGACCCAGGCGAGCGCCTACGCCGGCACGCACAGTGCCCCGACCGATGCGCCAGGCGCCAGTGCCTCGAGTGCCTCACCGGCGCTGCCATCGACGCTGTCGTTCCTCGCGCCCTCCGTCGGCGCAAGTGTGCATAGCGACATGGAGCCCGAGACGGAGGCGCATGTCGTGCAAGACTACATCGAGGAGCGCCAGGCGCTGCCCCCCGTCACGAGCTCCGTCGTAACGACCTCGCAGCCGCCGAGGCGTGCGCCCATGCCGAGCAACGACGACGACGCGTACGGCGTGCCGGACGAGCAGCGCAGCCCGCCGGATGCACCGCGGCGGCGCGTCATGCCGATCGACGACACGGGCGCGTACCCCTCGTCGTTTGGCCGCCGACAGCAGCCACCGCAGGCATCGAGCGCGCATGCCAAGCACGCGTCCGTCCGTCCAGGCCGCATGCCCGGCGCCGTGTCTCAGGCCTCGCACGAGTGGGTCGACCACGACGTCGAGCATGACGTGCCGGAGGCACCAGCGGACGCGCCAGCGCCGGACCCCAGCGAGTTTTGGATCTCGCCGTCCACGCCCGCGTCGGCGCATGACCCGGCCCCCGACCCGGCTCCCCTGCCCGCGGCACCGAGCATGGCGCCTTCTCAGCCGCTGCCCACCGCCCGCACCAAGGCATCCGCGCCGCCGCGCACGACGTTTGTGAAGCTCGACGATCCCCGCGCATCGCGCGCGCACCCCACGCAGGGCCTCCTCGCCACCGCATCGCAGGAGCGGCTCGCTCGGAATGCACGTCAACAGGAAGCACGCGAGGCCGGACAGGCGCTCGTCCAGGTGCCCTCCAAGCCGCCGCCGCCGCAGGCCGGACTCATGGGCGCGATCCACTCGCGCCACACGTCCACCGCGCCAGGCGAACAGCCGCGCCCCGCACGCCCCGCGTCGGCAGCTGCGCCTCCCGTGTCGAGCCCACCGACGCCCTTGTGGCCGCAGCAGCAAATGATGATGCACATGTACTACTGGCAGCAGCAGCAGATGATGATGATGGGCATGATGCCGTACATGTCGCGCGAGAACATGATCGCTCAGCAGCAGGCGATGCAAGCCGCGCAGCAGGCGTACTACCAGGCGTACATGCAATACGCGCCTTCGTCCGCCATGCCGACGCCCGCTTCCTCGCCAGGTATGCCGAGCATGCCGATGATGCCGATGATGCCGATGCCGATGATGGATGGCAGCATGCCCATGATGCCGACGTCGTCTTCGTCCGCGAGCCACGGCTCGGCCGCGCGCGATAGCAGTGCGCCTAGTCAGAGGTCGTCGACGGCATGGGACGCGCCCAAGTCCAAATCTCCACCGCCGCCCATGGCACGGACGCACCGAGCCTAGATCTTGTCCCGTAGCTCAGCGACGATATCGTCCACACGCGCCTGCGACACAGTGATGGCCTCGTCAGCATCGGGCGGCTCCAGCGTGGCGAGCTGCGACGCGAGCATGTCGGCCTTCATGAAATGACCGCGGCGGCGCTGGAGTCGGTCCATTACGACAGCAGGATCGACCGGCAAGTACACAAACACCACGCGCATCTCTGTCGCGCGAAGCACGTCACGGTACGCACGCCGAAGGCACGAGCATGCGACGACGCACCGCGGATTCGCAGCGCGCTCCGCCGCTTCACGTACACGCACGATCCACGGCCACCGATCCTCGTCCGTCAATGCCTCGCCCCGCGCCATCTTGGCCACAGCTGCAGGCGTATGAAGATCATCGGCATCACAAAACGGCGCTCCGTACGCGCGCGCCAGCGCCTCGCCGACCGTCGTTTTGCCCGCGCCGGCCACGCCCATGACCACGATGCAGGTGCGCATGGTGGAGAAAATCGGCGCATTTTTTCTATACACATACGAGAAAGGTATCATGCCGACTCGGCAGGGGTCCGAGCAAAGGGGCGCGATGGGGCATGGGCATTCGCGTCCGCAAACACCACGGCCTGACGCACGAGCGTATCCCACGTCGCCGAGGACGCCCCCGTGCTGGGAGCATGCAGCACCAGCAGGAGCGACTGGGCCAACAAGTCGCCCTTCAGTCCATCCGGGCCCGACGCCGAATCGACATCCGTCTCGTCTTCGGTCGAAAAGCCCATGTCCAGGCTCTCTTCTGCAAACGTCTGCGCACGCAGATTCGCCACGGCATGGTGCGTAGCCGACACGTCACCGACGCCCGGCCCCGAGCTCGTGCTGTTCGCAAACGAGGGATGCCGCGATCTCATCCGAGAACGTAGCGGACGCCGAGACAGCCTCGTCTGCCGGCATCGCTCGTGCTGCTCCGTGATGGCATGAGCATGGATCCGCACGATCAAAAGACGCCCATGCTCGCACTCGACAAACATGGGCGTATTGGTATCACAACTCTCGGACTCGGTCTCTGCGCCCGAGACACTCTGGTCCTCGGACACGGCGCCCTCCATGTCACGAAGAGCGCGGCGCATGGAGGCACGCGGCAGACCCGGTCGCTCGGAACTCGGGCGCCGCTCGCGCGCGGAGTGGCTGCTGTGACTGCTGGCGTCGCGTGGACGCGACGTGGACAGGCGCCGCTGCGTGCGTGAGTTCCGCACGGACGCTGTGATCGCGGCAGAGGCGGACGCCGGCACCGGCCGCTCGGGCACCGGCATCGTCGTGGCGCGCCTGGCCTGCTTAGCGTTCTTTCGCCAGGCCGTTATGGCAATCGCTGCGAGCATTCTGGCATGTTCTTCTGCAGAAGGCGGCGCATGCGCAGGTGGCGCCATCAGTCCCGCATGGGGCCATGGCTCGGTTCCCTCACCGGCTTTGCATGCATACCCGTACAGCTCACCCGATCGATCGCAGAGGATCAAGGCGGTATGGGCACCATGTTCGTGGATATCATCACCGACCAGCGCATGCAACTGCGTCGAGATAAGCGCTATGCGCAGCATGGCACGCGGGAATCAATCACGCCAGCGTCGAGACGATCCTGCTGTCTTGATGCCCTGGCGCAGTGACGCAGCAAGAAAGCCTATTTTTTTTTTCAAGGGGGCCCTGCGCCCCTATCATGCCGGACGCACGTCGCTGGGATTGGCCGCCGACATGAGCCGCGGCGGCCAAATGTGCATCGGTCCAATCATGTACGCCCATAGGATGACATAAGATGACGCATGTCCCCCTCAAGGTTCTGTACACGTGCTCTGTGCGTTAAAGCCAAGTCTGTCCCAATACGTTGGGCACGCTTGGCTGCCATCAGCCACGTCTCATCGTAAGCTCGCCTTGCTTCGCACCTGGGCGCAGGAGCTCGGCTGATTGCTTCGACCCCAGCTTCGAGTCCAGTCTTTGCTCGTGTGAGGGTAGCTACCGAACGACATCGTCCGTGTATCCAGCCACCATCGCGCCATCGTTTGCCTTGTTTTGAAAAGGGACGTGCTTAGTCCTGCTTTCTAGATACCATTCGATCTCAGATACCATCCATCATCCGCACTCATGGAGTTGTCTTCCACTCATACTACGCAACCACATACCACTCTGCCTAATCAGCCACCTGTATCTTCTCCGTCCTTGTCACCACCCTCTCATGCCTCGAGCTCGGCGAGTTTATCGCAGCGTGATGTCAAGGCGGAGCAGGTCGTGCCACGCCTCGATACCTCTCATGGCAACAAGCCCCTCTCGCACAGCAGCCACAGCAGCAGCGGCCAGGGCAACAACAAATTCCGCTGCCGCGTTGCCATGGCCTGTGTCCACTGCCGTCACCGCAAGATCCGGTGCGACGGCGCCCAGCCCTCCTGCTATACATGTACGAGACTGCAGCGCAAGTGCGAATACGAGCGTGTGTCAGAACAAGATAATCTATTGTCTCGTGAGCGCAAGCGCCTAAGTCGCGAGCGCAAAGCCGCGCGGCTCGCAGCCTCGGCGTCGCAGGGACAGGCGCCGCCGGTTACGCAGACCAAGCAGCGACGAGCCGCCGCCGATGAGAAGCACCATGCGCCCAAGGCAGATCCCGTGTCGACGGCGGCGCTCCCGCCGTCGTTCCCTGTGTCTATCCCCCCTCATGTCCCGCCGACGGAAATTGCGCCCGCGCTCATCCAGTCGCCGAGCGATGCCATGTCGGTGGCATGGTCGTCGACGCATGTGACGCCGGGCGGCGAGCCGAAGACGCCGTCGACGAAGGACCTGATGCCGTGGGTCACGGTGCCGCCCTATGTCGATGCGATCGAGGCGTCCGTGCCTGGGCTGGAGGCCACGTCGAGTCTGGCTGCGCCGTCGTCGACGTCGCCGACGGAGCCTGACTCGCTCGTTTCGCTGCGCTCGACGGCAGACCCGAGTCTGCTGGAGCTCAGTGCGCCGCCCTCGGCGCTTTCTGACATGAGCCCGACGCTCTCGCCCACCGAGCCGTACTTTGGCAGCGAGACGGGCACGTCCAAGTCGGGTGACTCGATATCGTCGGAAGCGACGCATGTGGATCCGCTCGAGCTGACGACGTCGCTCGATACACCGCTCAAGCTTTTTAGTGACCAGCCGCTCCCTCCGAGCAGCACCATGGCACCCACCCCCCACTCCCTCGAGAGCGAGGGCCATCTCGGTTCTCGCAGTGACGGCCCGCGTCTGGCGACGGGCTTCTCCCCGCTCTCGCCGCAGCTGGCGCCGCCATCCATGGATCCGATGGAGCTCGGCTTTGAGGATAGCGCCACGGGCGGCGCTGCGGGCTGTGTCCCTGTCGTCGACGGCGTCGGCAGCGACGTCAGCAGCCTGTACAGCTCGTCGCTGCCGATCTCTGGCCACGCTGGGTTTGGCGCCGACCTGGAGCCCAGCAGCCTGCCGATCCTCTCGTCCTGGACGCACCCCACACCCATCAGATAATTTACGTAGTTGGACGCCTATGTGTTATGGCCACTGTGCAGGTCCGCTGACCTGGCCGAGCGATACCTGGCACCACTGGTCCTGCATCCACACGACGGACCACGTACCTTCCTGCGACGTCGGCACGCGGTACTCGTTCGCATGCCACGCCTCGACCGTGTGTGTTTCGAGCACGCGCGGCCGCGCGTGCGTGTCGGCCGGCTCGGTGCGCTGGTATGTGAACGAAAACGGCGGCTCGCCGCGCAGCTGGAACACGATCTCCGTCTGTGCGCCTTCGTGCAGCGACTCGATGTGGTGCTGCCCGGCCGATATGTGCGCACTCGGCAGCGCATGCACGATGCGCTCGAGCGGTGCATGGGTCTGGCGACACGCGTTCGTGCGGTGAGCGGCTCCCAACACGCGCAGCACGCCGGGGCGGTCTGCCATGCGCCAGAACTCGGCACGGCGCGACGTCACGCGCGACGTCGCACCATCGAACGTGTACGTGACGGTCCATGGCGGCGTGCCCTGCAGCACAAAGTCCATGCGCTCGCCGACGCAGTAGTGTTCCCGCGTCGTGGGCGCTACGACGCCCGCGCTTTCCACGACGTCCACGACCACGGGCGGCGGCTGCGTCCCGTCCTGGCGGCAGTGCGCGTCTTCGACGCGCAGGACGCGCACTTCCCACGTGCCTGGCACCTGGAACGGCGCCGGCAGCGCGACGGCCCATTGCGTGCCGTGCACCGTGTGCGTGAAGCGCATCGCGTCTGCATGGCCCTCGGTGTGCACGGGCCGCGCCTCGATGTCCACACGGAACGGCGGCGTGCCGCGCAGCTGCAGCGTCGGGGCCTGCGCCCACGTATCGCCGAGGCAGGCCGAGCGTCGTGCGGGCGTCGCGGGCGCCCATGCCGCCTGGGGCTGCGGCCACACGCGGTACTCGAGCGCCTTTGTGTCGGGCCGAGCATCGGCGTAGTAGGCATCGCTCGTGCCCATGATATGGTACATGTACGTGCCGGGCACACGCGTGCCGAGCGGGAGAGACACATGGGCCTCGGAGCTGGCGAGCGTCTGTGCATACACGCGGGTATCGCCCTGGTCGGTGAGCAGCGTGCGCTGCACCTTGACGTGCACGGGCGGATGGCCCTGCAGCGCGATCGTCGCCTCCAGCGGTGTGTGCACACACACGGGCGGCAAGGCGACGATGCCCGTGGGCGCCTCGCCGACGAAGCGCGCCTGCGGGCGCGGGCGCATCACGACCTGCGCCGTGTCGTCCTGCACCACTTGTCCACTGCAATGCGCGTCGCGCACGCCCGTCAGTGTGTACGTGCCGGGCTCATGCACCGTCAGCGCCTCGTTCGCATCGTGCAGCGTCACGGTGCCGTTCACCACGCCATCGCGCGTGTACGCCACGGTCCACGGCGGCGCACCACGCAGACGCAGCGGCAGCACCGCCGGCTCGTGCTCCTGCAGCGTCACGTTCCATGGGGCCGCGAAGCTCACGGCCGCCGTCGGTGGGCGCACGTCGATGCGCAAGTCGCGCGTCGCCAGGCGGCGCACACATCCACGGCCATCGCGCAGGCTCAGCAGCGAGACGGTCGCGCGGCCCGCATCGTGGCCGGGCGGTAGCGTGATAGCGAGCGTAGCGCGGGACTCGGTGATGTGCGACAGCGTATGCAGCACAGGCTCCTTGGCCCCGGCGCCGCGGATCGCATACTCGAGCGTGTACGGACCATGGCCCGTGAACGCGACGTCCGCCTGCACACTCGGCTCGCCACAGCTGCTCACCACCGCATCGTGGTCGCGCTCCGCGCCGACAAACGACGCGGTCGCCAGGGGATGTGCCACGTGCGTGAACGAAGGCCCATCCAGAGGCACGTGAGCGTAATTCGCGTCGTGCAGCTCGAGAAAGCGGTACGTCACACGGCCCTCGGTGCTCGGCCAGAACTCGAGCTCGTCGCGCGTCTGGTCGCGCACGATGCGCTCGTGCCGCGTCGGCGCGCCATCGCGCTGCGTCTCGTACACGAGCCGGAAAGGCGGCTCGCCCTCGAGATCCGAGAGCGCCTTGACACCCACCGTGCCGGCACACGCATCGTCGATGCTCTCAAAGTGGATCGAGGCCCGCGGCGGCGGCACGTCCACGACCTCGCACGTCCACGGCGCGCTGACGCGGCCCACGCAGTGCGGGGACGCAGCGCTCTGCAGCGTATACACACCCGTCTCACGCACATGAATCGCATGCGTGCCCCGCGAGAGCGGCCGCGTCGAATGCACAGCCTCCCGGTCGTCCCGTCGGTGGACGTACTCGACGTCCCACTTATCGTCCCAGCTCTCGTCCATCTCCACGGCCACACGCAGCGAGAGGCCATCACTCGTCCGCAGCAGCTTCAGCGGGCGACCCGGCACACACTGCTTGGCATCCCAATGCACCTGCGCCTGCGCATGCACATACGCTGTGGATGTCTCGTTCAGGTACGCCACATTGCCGCACACATCGCGGACATGGCGCAGCTGCAGCGCATGCGCGCCGGCCGCCGGCACATCGAGCGCAATCGTCGCCGGCGCGCCCGGCGTGTGATGCACCAGCGACCGCTCGCCACGCGCATGCGCATACGTCAGCGTCAGAGGCGGCGTGCCGTGCAGCATGACCTGCCACTGCGCCTCGTCGCCCACACAGTAGTCGGACGCGGCCGACACAAACGACGCACGCGGACACTCGACGAGCGTGATGGTCTCCGACACAATGTGCGCCGCCTGCGACTGCCGATCCAGCACCGACTCCAGGCGCACAAGGCCCGTCTGCTCTAAGCGCAGGTAGTGGACCGTGACCGGGTCGCGCACGTCAGCTGCGCCGCGGGCCGCGCGGCGTGCGCGCCTGCGCTCCGCCAACGACAGCGTCTTGGCGCCATGCGGCACATCCGGCTCGGCGTCCGCCAGCTTTGTATAGACACTCGTTTTCGGGTGCTTGATCGTATGCCGCGTAACGTGGCCGGTCGCCGGATCCGTGATCGAGTACGTGAGCGAGACAGGAGGCGACGTCTGATTCAGCACGATCGGAATGTGCACTTGGCGCACGCGCTCATCCAGGCACATGCACGTACCCGAGACGGACGTGTCGATGCGGGCCGTGCCGTACGGCACGATGTGCACCGTATGCTGCCCGGCAATGTGGGCGCGTGGCTCCACGACATGGTCGAGACGCACGCGGCGCTCACCGACACTCCATACCGCCGGGCCAGGCGCGAGTGTCGCGATCCTCACGAGCGCCTCGCGCTGCAAGATCGACAGCACATCCAGCACCGCCAGGAGGAGGAACACCACGACGTACCATCTCCGCCCCCTGCGTCGGGTCGGCGGGGGTGCCGCGACGCCAGCACCCACTGCAGGCGCACGCGGAGGAATCGCGAGCCAATATATGCCATAGCACAGCGCAAAGTCCAGGAGCAGCGCGGAAAAGAGCGTCGTCGGCTCGATGCTGCGCCCTAGGCCGCGGACCGGTGCCTTGTGGAGCCAGTGCAGCGCCACAATACGCGTCCACTTCCACGCTTGCACTCCCACAAACACGGCCGCTGCATAAAAGCGCTGCGTCGGCGCATCGACAACAGCGAGGGGTATGCGCGGCTCGCCACGCTCCCTCGTCGTGGCGGCCATGCGAAAGCGGCAAGCAGGCACCGCGTCCGCGCCAACGATACCATCACGTGATACCACATCCTCCGTCCGTCCGCGCCCTTTTCTTCGCTCCACGTCGTCATGGCTGTCAAGAGCAAGGCTCGGTACGTCTCTTCGACTTACGCAGCGTCGTCATCGCCCGGCTCATGTCGACGGCCGGCACCGGCTACATGTACACGACGCGCCGTCTGCGTGTGATGGAGCGTCTGAGCATGATGAAGTACGACCCGATCGGTACGTCGCTCCCCACTGACGCAGTCAAACGCCACGTCCTGTTCAAAGAGGTCAAGGGCAAAAAATAGATCTATACCTACAGATTCTCAAAAAAGTCGAGATCGGCTCTCGAGAGGCCTCCTTTCCGAGGGGGCGAGGATCTAGGCTCACGCGCTGCCGGCGGGTGCGACGGCGGTGACGGCGGCCACGGCACCAGCGGCGTATTCTCGGGCGTGTCTCGGTACGCCGGCTCCGTGTGCGGTGCGCTCGCACCGAACTGCTCGCCTTCTCCGCGATCGACGTACGGGGCGGGTCGAGTAGAGATAGGGGCGTCGTACAGGGGTGCCGGGCCATCGGTATACGTCTGGATCTCGCCAAACTCGTCATCATCTTCGTGTTCGTCATCATGGTCCAAAGGATTGTACGCGCGAGCAGATAAAGTCATCGGCCCGAGTCCGGGTACTAGGCGCCCTCCCGTGTCTTGGTGGGCAGCAGGCGCCGTGTCGGAGGCCGGGGAAGCCGCCGCCTCCTTCTTCGACGTAGCGGCATCGAGCCATGCCAGATCGTCCGCATTGAGCGTAGTGCTGCTACTCGGCGGCTTGAGCGAAGTGTCCTTCGGAGGCGGAGGTGCGCGCTTGAGCCAGCTGCCTAGTTTGCTGCTGGTATTCGTAGAGGCAGGCGCGACACGTCGCCATCCTTTGGACTGCTCGGCCTCTGCCTGCTTCCTAGCTTCCTCCTGGGCTGCCGCTCGCGCTTGGCGCCATTCTGCTACGCGTGTGCCAAGTCGCGAGAACGCCGAGCGCACGCTGCTGGGCGCCGGTTCGCTCGGGGTATTCGTGTGTTCCTGAGCTGCTTCCCGCTCAGACGGCCGCTCATCGACAGACTCGGAAACATGCTTGGAAGGCTCTTTGGCACGGGTCGGCGTGGGTGCTGAAGGGGACTCCTCCGCCACATCCTCTGAAGGCTCTTCGGCACGGGTCGGCATGGGTGCTGAAGGGGGCTCCTCCGCCACATCTTCTGAGGCCTCATCGACGCGCTCAGTTACTGCCTCTTTCGCATCTTCCCGAGCACCCGTCTCTGTCGACTCATTCCATACATTCTCGTCGATCATCATCGATGCCGAGGTCAGTGACGCGAGATTCGCATCATCCGACGTAGGCGGAGCGGGCACGATCGGCTGCCCACTCCATGGATCCACATCAAGGCTCGGCAGCGCACCCACCTCCAACGGTGGTGAGTCGGAGCGCGGCAGCGGCACAGGCGCCGCATCGTCCGCGTCCGCCTCCCACGGACTCGCCCATGGATTCATGCAGGTGGAGGCTGACGGGGGACGAAGGGTGTTGCGGTGCGTCTGGTCCTGCGAGTCACGTGAGAAGAAGAAGGAGGCGGCAAAGGGCGCTCCTCCTCCGACTCGCCTGTGTATCGCCACCATGTCGTCGGTGTTGGCTCGGCGAGGCCTCCTCTCGCGACGGTCCGCCCGCATCCCTCTACATGCCCGCACGGTAGTAAGTGCACCGACGCCCACGGTGACGACGGCAGCGGCAGCACCTGTGCAGGCACCTGCGCCTCCGATGCCGGCGCGCGCACGGCAAATGCTGCGCTGGCTGTGGCTCGAGCCGAGTGAGCGCCATGAGCTGCAGCGGTATGTGGACCAGGCGGATACATCCGATGCGCCTGCATGGTTTGCGTCGGCTTATGCCCAGGCGCGGCAGTATCGCATGGCCCGCTCACGGCGCTGGCTCCCGTCGGCGGAGCTGGTCGGCGGCGATGTCCAGGCATTCCTGCGTAGGGAGATGGATACGATGCACATACAGATCGAGCGTGGTGAGCACCCCCTCTTGACGCTCGAGACATGGACCGCGATGGATTTCGACGAAAAAGCTGATGTGGTGCTCCAACGCGTGTGGCTCCGCATGTCGGAAGAGCAGCGCGCCGCGGCACTGACGCGCGTGACATATGAATGTGCTCGCCGACTCGGCTGGCGCTCAGGCTTTTCTTCCGGCTTTCCTGGCGACGATGCGCCGAAGGATCTGGTGAAGCGCCTCACCGCGTCCATCGGCAAGACGGACGTGCGCCGCGAGCTGCAGGCTATCGAGGAGCAGCGCGCGTGGGATGCATGGCAGCGTCTCTCGCCCGAAGAGCGCCGTACTGAATGGCAAACGGCCTGGCAGCAGCGTGACCGCTCTATGATATACGTCGATGATGCACCTACGACACGGCTCCACGGTGCGCCCGCGCCGAGATGGTACGCCGTGCCGCAGCGCGCTGGCTCGCTGCAGTATCTTCCGAACATTCTGATCCGGCTCGTCCGGAACCACACGCCCCGGGGCCAAGCATACGACGTGTGGAAGGCCACGTTCCGCGTGCCGCTCCACATGCACAAGCACGAGCTGCGCTCGTACCTGCTGGCTGTGTACGGCTTGCGCACGACCTGGGCGCGCTCGATGGTGTACCGCTCCCCGATCGTGTTCAGTGCCGCCAAGCGCCGCCGTGTCGTGGGCCAAGGCCGGACGTTTAAAAAAGTGGAGGTAGGTCTGCTGGAGCCGTTTGTCTTCCCCAGTGTGAGCCAAGCCTTCTTGCGGACGCATCTCTTTAGCCAGGAGATGATGTACGAAGAGCGGCGTTTGCTGCTCAAGATGACCAAGGGCCGCCGCTGGCGCAGTCACAAGAGCGTCACGGATCTCTCGCGGGCCCTCGATAACCACTGGGAGGGCCACAATGCGGGGGCGCCGGCCGAGTCAGCCGACGGACAGCCCTCGGCGCAGCTGCTCGTGCGCAAGCGGTCGGTGCCGACGGCGCGTCACAGCAACATTCTGTCGGCGATCTCCGAGCGCCGTGCGCAGCGCGAGGCGCGTGTCCGGGCGTTCCTGGACGAAAAGCGCTCGTCATAGTCATCTAATCTACACTAAAAGCCGCGTAGGCCTAGGATGTGGCGCACATCACTTGCATAGCGCAGTCCGTCCAGCACGGGGAGCAAGTCGAGCAGGGCCTCGTCGTTCGGGTCGTGCGTCCAGCCTTCCACGGGTATCCCATTCGCCTCCTGCAGCAGGTAGCTGATCGGCGAATTATCAATGAGGCACACACGACTGAGGTCCTCTTCCACAATCTCAAGGTTCTTTAGGTACGAGCCGTTGCGCAGCGTACACGAGTCACGGAACAGCCGCCCACTGATCAGGCCCTGCCCCCCATCAAGCCAGTTGATCACAGGGTCGGCATATTCCTTGATCGACGCCGTGAATATCACCACATGGTACCACGACGCTACCTTGCGCAGAAAGTAGTCGACCCATGGCCGCTTGTACACTTGATAGCAGACGCGCCGCCCGTCCATGTGCACCTCAATGCCGCGGATCTGCAGTCGCGCATGCGATGGAATCCCAGATCCCAGGCCCAGCATGTTCATCCAGCCGTCCAAGAGCCACGTACCCACATGGTCTGACGTCTGCCACCGATTCCAAAGCGAGCCCGAGCCAAGTCGCGAGTGAATCAGCGTCTCATCCAGGTCCAGCACCAGCACCTTCGGCGTGTGCTGTATCACCGCCGGTACCTTGCGCGGCACAGTCGCTTTCTCATCAGAGCCTGTCTTGTGGCTGTCGCGTATCTTGCGCTGCCGCACGAGCGTCTCAACCGTCGGAAGCGCACTTGTACTCGCCGCCATACGCACCACGCAGCCGCCGTCCCAGACGCGTGTAGCCAAGGTGGGTCGTGGAGCGGCGTCGCTGGGGAAATAAGCTACGCCACTCCACCGCTGCCTGCTACCTCGACGCTGGGATGCCGCCTGCGACGCGGCCCACGTCGTCCATTGGGCAGGAGTACCCGACGGTGCTGGGGTACAAGATCGTACAGCTACTAGGTGGCGGTGGTTTTTCGCGTGTGTTTCGGGCTGTGAACCCCGAGTCCGAGGCGCATCCCCAGGCGGCTGTCAAAGTGGTGTCGTACGTATCGACCACGCAGCGACAGCCCATCGATCGACGTGCACTCCAGAAGGAGGTGCAGATCCACAGCATCTTGAAGCATGATAACGTGCTGGCCTTTCTCGGCTCCGTCGAGTACGCGGCGAGTGCGCCGGACAACTACGTGCGTGGCCTGTACATTCTGCTGGAGCTATGTGCGGGTGGCGACCTGTTTGACAAGATTGCACCGGACGTGGGCGTGGATGAAGACCTGGCGCACTTTTACTTCACGCAGCTCATGTCCGGACTCACGTATATCCATGGCCAGGGCGTGACGCACCGCGACATCAAGCCGGAAAACATGCTGCTCGATGCTCAGGGCAACCTCAAGATCGCCGACTTTGGCCTGTGCAGTGTGTACAAGTACAAGGGCCGCGAGCGGACGCTGCACGGAACGTGCGGCAGCCTGCCATACATTGCGCCCGAGATGAATGGGCGCCCCTACCAGGGCGAGCCCGTGGACGTATGGAGCAGTGGCGTTGTCTTGTTTGCTCTGCTCGTAGGCAACACGCCGTGGGACGAACCGACACAGCGCAGTCCTGAGTACCATGCGTACTTGAGCGGCGAGCTTTTGCGCATGGACCCATGGACACGCATAAGCATGGATGCTTTATCACTGCTGCGCCGCATGATGCATCCTGACCCATCGCGTCGCGCATCGCTCGCTCAGATCCAGCGGCACCGTTGGTTCACACGATCGAACCCGCTCCTTGAGGCTGGCAAGTGCAGTGATCCCGTCAGTCTCGCCGAGCGCCTCTTGCACGGCCTGATCGTGTCGGGCGACATGCACTTGCACACCGACGGCCAGCGAGCCACGCTGCCCGCGCATCCCTCTCTTTCGCAACCTGAGGCTTTGCCTCGACATCCCCTGGCTCTCAGTGCGCACGACATTCCTTCCTCGACGGCTCAGCCAGGTCGCATGTCGACCGCCATGACGACGCAGATGCCCCGGACGCAAGCCGCGGACGAATTTACCCAGGCCCTTGGCTACTTTACGCAGTCCTCGGCCGCTCCGATGGGCATGGTTCTTCAGCTCACGCGATTCTACAGCACCGCTGATCCGCCGGCCATATCGGCGGCCCTATCGGCGGCGCTCGAGGCACAAAAGGCACAGTTCAGTGTGGAAGCTATGGCGGACGATACCACGAGCGACTGGCTCGAATCCCATGACGAGAACGTATCTCCTGCATCACTGCAAGGCGCGCGCGGCGCCCGCATCCGACTGAGCGTCGTCGACCGCCGCAAGTGTGCCCTCAAAGGCGAGGTGCGCATTGAGCGCGTTGCAGAGTTGCCGCCCGACGTCGGCGTACACGCAGGCCAGCCTGGATGCTTTGTGCTCGTGCGCCGCAGCAAGGGAAACCCACTTGAATGGCGCCGCCTGTTCCGCGAGCTGTGCAAACATCCACAGGTTCGGCCGCACATCGCCTAGGCCGTGTCGTCCCACCGCGTCTGTGGGTGCGCAAGGAAGGCATCGTACGCCGCGCGGTGAAACAGACTCAGCTCTGTCTCGTTTTGCACGCCCAGCGACGCGAGAGGCGCATCACTTGCGCTGTCGAAAATCCACTCCGGATGATCGAGGTTGATGATCAGATTCGTCGTCTTGGCGCCGTGGGCCTGCGTGTATAGTTTGATGGTATCCAGCTGATCAACCACGTTGCGATACGCTTTAAAGCCTGGCTGTGTACGCACGGCCTCTTTGCATTGCACAATGAGCTGTGGCGTCGTCAGCGTCGTGAGATCCACGTCTTTCAGCACAAGGGCCTTCATCGCGCGGTACTCAAAGTTCTTGATGACGCGCACCGTAATGACCGCCTGCGTCAGTGGCCGGGCCTGATTCGTCACCGTCGTGTCGAGAAAGTCCGTCTGCGGCGCATACGGATGGTGCTCAAAGCCCTCGCTGCGTGGCGCTACGGGGTCCATGATCGTGGCACAATCTAACGCCTCAGCTAGCCCGATGACCCCGATGCGGTGCCGACGGCCAAATCCATCACGCGCAGCAACAGGGCCAAGTGGAGGTCGAGAGACACCATGGGATCGGTCACGACTTGGTGCACGGTGCCCAAGGCGTCCATCACGGCCTGCTTACCGCCAATGCCGAGGGCGTACGCCGCCTGGGGCGGCGTGTAGCTCAGCACGATGGCACGTGCCTCGTCTGCGCGCTTTTGCATCTCCTCAGGCGTCCGTGCGGGTGTCGACGCTGTATTCCACGTGTCATGCGGCCAGCATGTCTCGCGAAGCTGGCGGAGCCACGAGGCTTGCTCGGTCGTCGCGAGCTTGCTGGAAAAGTACGCAAGAACGTCCGACACTGTATGGAGGTATGTCGAACGAATGAACTGCTCAATCACACGCAACATGCCGCGGCGCAGTGTCCATGCCTCGTGCATATTCAGTGCCTCGCGTGTGACGGCAAATACGGCTGTCAGGAGAGCATTGACGTCTTGCATCGACGGAGCGTCGTCCACGTCGCGAGAATCGGTTTGGGCAGCGGAAGGACGCGCGTCGTCTTGGGAGGCCTCGACAGGCTCGGGCGACTCGGCAGCTGTCTCGGCAGCCTGAGGCGCGTCAGACGACGCCTTGTCTTGTGGAGACACAGAAGTATGGCGCGGAGGCAGCGATGGGGGTATAGGGACCGCGTCTGTCATGTCCGGACGCAGTCCAAACACGCGTCCGGCTCGCGATGGCGCTGGTTTCCGTTGTCCCATGCCTTTTCGCGCAGACCCAGCGGCGCCTGCGAAACCCGTGGCGAAGGTACGGCCTACGCCGCCAAGTCCCGACATGAAAGCATTCGTGCGCATGCGCGTCTCTTCGTCCGTCGTCGATGCACGCGTCTTGTCGAGGAATGAATGCACCGGCTGCGTGGATGTGTACCAAGCCATGCCGTCGCTCGATGGCGAGAGCAGTTGCTCCAAGTACGTTTGGATCGCCTGGCATGCTGCCGCGCTGGTAAGACCCCTTATGAGCGGCAACGCTGGCGGCCGCGACATGTTCGACCCAAGGGGCCGTCGCTCGTACATTCGCACCAGGTCGGCCTGCAGTGCCTCAAACTGGGGCCATGAACGTAGGACCGCATACCCATCTGCCGCGTCTTCCTTCTCGCCTGCTTCGACCGTGACGAGCACTTGCATGGAGCGAGGGTCCACGGGACGATCCGGCTTGGTCTGCGTACTCACATCCACCACTGAGATGGATCGAGATGGACTGGTATGCACCACCGTTTTGCCGCGAGCTTCTGCGACAAACATATCATACAGTGTCTGCAACCGCTTGAGCAATGCTTTACGCAGAGGTTTGACCATGTTGGGCTGGATGTCGTCGGCCTTGAGGAGCGCGGCCATGGCGGTGCGTACGCCCTTGGTGCCTGAGGTCTCGGGCAAGATGGCGAGGGAGGCTTGAACGACCGTTCGCACATCACTGGCATACAGGTCCGACGAGCTTGCCTCGTGGCTCACAGATTCATCGAGGGCCTCGAGATTCGAGTGCAGCTGGATGAGCACGGCCCCTTCAGGAGGCTCGAGCGTCGGATCTAGCCGGGACAGGAATGAGTACCAATCGTCGTACGTATCGCTGTCTTTGTTGTTCAGCACGTCCCCTACTTTTTTTGGGTAGCGAACTTTGTAGGTCTCTTTGGGGAGGCGACTAGTTTCGAGGGAGCGCGGCAGCGGCGGCTCCTTCACGTCAGGTGGGATGTTCATCGGGACGGCCGGCTCTGCCGTATCGGATACTGGCAGCATTTGCTCCGTCTCCTCGGATGGCTCGTCCTGGGACAGGCTCGATTCTCGCAGCTCACTCAACATCTCTTCGAGGTGGTCCGGAAGAGACGACGAGGGCGACTTGATGCCGCTCGGTGCGTCGAGATCCCTCAGCGCTTCCTGGACGTCGTGGCTGGCCGTGGGCTGTGCAGGTGTTTTGGGTGCCTTGGTACGTGGCTCGTACGTCAGTCGCTGCTCTGGCAGTCGGCCGTACTGCAAAATATAGCCGTTCAAGACATCGGGGTCGCTGTAGGTCTGCAATAGCGTCCACAGCTGCTTGGACACAAGTTCGGATAGCAGCGCCACCACCATGGGTGAGTGGCGATCTTCCTCCGGCAAGGTCTGCCTGAGAAGCGTGCTCATGGACGTCTGTAAGCTCTCGATCCGAGCGGATGCATTGTCCCACAGACCAGGTGACGGGGCGTCTTCTGACCGCTTATTCTGCATCGCCGTCACGATGACAGAGAGCGCCGTGAGCGAGAGTTCTGTCGCAACCGTCGTCCGACTGTACTGCTCGAGCCGGAGGGCTATTTGGGCGAGCACATGCTCGGCCGCGGCGATGGCCTCATCAGGAAACGTCGGCAGGCCAAACGAGATGGGGTCAAACCAATACTGAATGCAGTCGCGGCGGACCAGACGCAAAATGTGCTGTGCCTCCGACTGGCAGGCGGGTGGCAACGACGCCAACGTACAGCGCCCCGGACTGGTGGAGGCCGCGTCATGGCGTCGTGTGTGAGGCAGCATGTCCTGCACACGCGATCGAAGCACCTCGATGACGTTGTGCTCGCGCTTTGCATCGATATGGGCAGTGCGCTCACAGGGCAGGGCGAGCTCGATGTATTCACGCACGGTAGGGTGACATGTGAGCGCGACAGACAAGAGGGCCACACAGACCATCGGGAGGAATCCCATGCCCATGACCACGAGCGATAGCGCGCCGATCGCCATCGACACGGCCATGGTGGGCGATATGGGCGGCGACGGCACTGATGCAGCGGGTGCAGGCGGGGACGTAGGCTGCACCATAAGAAGCGTCGTCGACAGGAGCAACCACAGCCAGCGCGTCGTGCGCTTTGGTGTCACACCTCCACCGGCCACGGTGGTCTATGGGGGTCCATGGTCTGTGGCAACTGCTGCAGCCGGTCGGTCGGCCCGTGACACTCGAGTCGTTGCAGGGCAAGCGACTAGCGATCGATTCGTCTATCTGGCTGTATCATTTCCAAATGGCGATGCGTGATCGGGATGGGCGGACGATGGCGCACGCGCATCTCCTTGGATTCCTGTGGCGCATTCTCAAGTTGCTCTACTACGGCATCAAGCCTGTGTTTGTTTTTGATGGCGGCGCGCCTGAGCAGAAACGACGAACACTGATACAGCGCAAGCAGCGGCGCGCGACGGCGGCTGAATCGTATGTGAGAACGGCAGAAAAGCTGCTGGCTGCACAGATGCGGCAGGCTGCTCTTTCGCGGCCGGAAGCTCTTGAGCCAGGGACTGTTTTTCATGACGAAGTGAATGCGGCACCTGTCAAGTATGTTGTGCCCAAGGATCCGTACCAGCTGCCAGCCATGCCACCGAATGCACTGCGTGCGTCGGACCGAAAAGACATTCGCCTCGCCACCGAGGCAGAGCTGCGTGCGTTGGTACATTCCATGGCGCCGGAAGACCTCGATATACACTCTGATCTGTTTACGAATTTGCCTCCTGAGCTGCAGTACGAATTGGTGGGCGACCTGCGCATGCAGTCGAGAACCACGTCGTACAAGCGTCTGCAAGACATGTTGCATGCGGCCCCTACGGCGATCGACTTTTCCAAGGCCCAGGTCGCTGCGCTGAAAACACGCAACGATCTCACGCAAAAGGTACTGACCGTCACGGACGAACTGGGCCATGCGAATATCCCCATGCGTGTTGAGGGACTCCGGAATCGCGAGTATGTCTTGACCCACATCGATGCCGGGGACGGCGGCTTTGCGCTGGGTGCGCGAGACGCTGGAACGTCACGAGATAAGCCTATTGTGATCGAAGACATCAAGCCTGTGATCGAGGAAGAGGACGAGGAGGAGGAGATGGACGACGTGGACATTCCCACGATGCCGCCGAAGGTCGAGGCTATGAGCCCGCCGCCTCACGAGGAGCTTCGCGAGCTCGACGAGCCAGCGCTTCGATCCCATTCGGAGCTCACTCGAGTAGGCGAACTTCCTCCAGAGGCGCCTACCGCCCACCCTTCGTCCCCTGCGTTCGAGTTCCTTGGGGCCTCGCCAGAGCTCTCGCCATGCGAGTCGCATGTCTCACCCGATACCAGGCCTTCTAGTCCCATTCGAGGCGCCGTATCCCCGCCGTCTTGGGAGGCCGAATCAGCGCACCTGGAGCAAGCGCCAGCGAACGCAGGCCGCGGCAAGTCACCGACTCCTACTCAGCCGCATGAAGCGCCCCTCGAGGCAGCATCTCCTGGGGCGTCTCCTGCCTCTTTTGAGCATGTCTCAGAGCCTCGCACGGAAGGACGTAGTACGGCGCGTGACTCGATCGAGCCGCATGTGATGCCCCGGAAGACTGCACGCTCGGCACTAGGCGATGCTACTGTGCTCGTCGAAGAGCCTCGCATCGAGCCACGCGCCACGTCCGCTCAGCCTGTTCCCCTGTCGCCTGAGTCTCCACCGAACGAACGCGACTTGATGGCCCTGCCTACAGAGACCCATGCAAAACAGATACCCACTGAGCCATCCCCCCCTCCTGAGCCGCCCCTGTTCATGCCGTCACCATCCCCACCCCCGCTGGGTCTCGATGGCTTTCCGCTCTCGGACACGGTGGAAGAAGAGCCTGAGCTCGAGGCGGACCAGACCGAGTTTGCCGACTTTGCCAGCGCCACCAGTGGGCAGAGTCTGCCAGACATGCGCCGCCAGGTTGAGGCGGATGTGGATGCGCTACGTCGTGAACGGGCGCGACTGAAGCAGCCCGAGCAGGAAACCACGCACCAGATGACTCTAGAGATTCAAGCCATGCTGCGCCTATTTGGCCTACCCTATATCACGGCGCCGATGGAAGCGGAAGCGCAGTGTGCACAACTTTCGATACAGCACCTTGTGGATGGCATCATCACCGACGACAGCGATGTGTTCCTGTTTGGTGGCTCGCCGGTGTACCGACACATGTTTAATCATCGTCAATCTGTCGAGTGTTACTGGATGTCGGACATGGAGCGCGAGCTGGGCTTGTCACGCACGCGGCTCATTCAGCTGGCATTTTTGCTGGGCAGCGACTACACCGAGGGCTTGACGGGCGTGGGCCCCGTTCTAGCGATGGAAATCCTGTCGCTGTATCCGGGCGACCATGCTCTTGAGTCGTTCCGCGACTGGTGGCGCGAGGTGCAGATGGGCCACGACACGATGCCGCGGTCCAAAGTCCGCGCTCGCATCCAGCGCGCTCTTCGTGACAAGGTGCACTTGTCATCCGACTGGCCCGATGTGTATGAACGTGAGGCGTATGTGGCGCCGCACGTCGATGACAGTGACGAGCCGTTTGTGTGGGGCCACGCAGATCTCGATGCGATCCGCGCCTTCCTGCACGAGTACCTGCACTGGCCGGCGTCCAAGACGGATCAGTACGTCCTGCCTGTCCTGGAGCAGCAGCGCAAAACAGCCCGACTGCAACGTGTGCAGGCGACGCTGGACCAGGCAGGATTTGTCGGCGGACGCGTGCCGCACAAGGCGACGTCCTTCACGTCGACGCGTCTGCAGCATGCCGTCGAGCAGTTTCGAGCATCCAAGCGGCCTAGACCTTCTACCTAGCATCTATTCCTCGTCTTCGCGCTCCTCGAGGTCCTGCTCGGTCCGAGCGGCGGCCTGTGCACCGCCCAGCTCGTCAGCGAGGCCGTCGCGGGGGAACGTCTTGCGCACCATAGGTGGCTGGAATGAGTTCTTGTACACAAGCAGCGAAAAGGCGCCGACGGCTGTGACGGCCATCAGAAAGTGGCGCAGGGCCAAGGGGCCGGGTGTCTTGTATGCATCAGGCGACCACATGTTCAGCACGTCGTCCTGCTCGTGAAGCGTCTCGCCGTACTGGCGGCGGTCCTGCGTGTCCCACCAGTGGCGGCTGTATGGGCGGAACTGCTGGTTCTGGAAGGGCATGGCGGGGTAGTCGCCCAGCTGCGGGTCGACCTTGTCGCCCGGCACGACCGTGCCGCGCGGCAGGTCCTTGGGCGCCTGTGTCGGTGGCAGCTCGTGTGCACGCACGGCCGTCGTGCTCATGCAGCGCGACGGGATCGCGCGCGCCATACGCTGGAATACACCACGCTGCAGCATGTGGAAAACGTCGGATGACAAACGCCGCCGACGTCGCAGCCTGCGCTGGGCGGCGGCAGCGAGCGGTCCACGGCCGACGCACGCGAACATCACGTGACAGGTCAAAGAAGCGAAAAGCGTCCAGCGCGTCGACCTTCAGGGTGGCGGGCCGTCCTGGGGCACAACGATGGTGGATATCCAGGAGCAGGATCAGTGGATCAGCTACCTCAGTGAGTGTAAGCAGCTGAGCGAAAATGATATCAAGCGCCTGTGCGAAAAGGCGCGCGATGTCCTGCTGGAGGAGTCGAATGTGCAGCCCGTGCAGTGTCCCGTCACCGTGTGTGGCGATATCCACGGCCAGTTCCATGATTTGTCTGAACTCTTCCGTATTGGAGGCAACTCCCCGGATACCAACTACCTGTTCATGGGCGACTATGTAGATCGCGGCTACTACTCGGTCGAGACGGTGACGCTGCTCGTGGCCCTCAAGGTTCGTCACCCTGACCGTGTCACCATCCTCCGTGGCAACCACGAATCGCGCCAGATCACGCAGGTGTACGGCTTCTACGACGAGTGCCTGCGGAAGTACGGCAATGCGAACGTGTGGAAGTACTTTACCGATCTGTTTGACTACCTCCCCCTGACGGCGCTGATCAACGACCAAATCTTTTGCCTGCACGGCGGCCTGTCGCCTTCGATCGATACGCTCGACCAGATCCGCCAGATCGACCGCGTGCAGGAAGTGCCGCACGAGGGACCGATGTGCGATCTGCTCTGGTCGGACCCCGACGACCGCTGCGGCTGGGGCATCTCGCCCCGTGGCGCGGGCTACACGTTCGGGCAGGACATTAGCGAGGCCTTCAACCACAACAACGGCCTCACGCTCGTTGCGCGTGCGCACCAGCTCGTGATGGACGGCTTCAACTGGTCGCAGGAGCGCAATGTCGTCACCGTGTTCTCCGCGCCCAACTACTGCTACCGCTGTGGCAACCAAGCTGCGATCATGGAGATCGACGAAAACCTCAAGTACACCTTTCTGCAATTCGATCCCGCGCCGCGTACGGGTGAGCCGCTCGTCTCGCGCCGCGTCCCCGACTACTTCTTGTAATCTGTGTGTAGTCTATGTAACGATAGTATGAGTGCCAAACTGCTTGGTGATGGTGCCGCGGGTCTCGTTCCACTGGTATCCATTCGCACGGAACACGCGGCTGAGGAGGAAGGGCCGCACGTCGTACAGCTCGACACTCTTGGCGCGTTCCTCCAGCTCTGTGAGCGGCACCGACACGACCATCGGCGCCTCGTCATCGCGGTGGCGGTAATGCGTGAAGCGCATCTTGTCTTTGACCATGCCGCCCAGCAAAAAGGCCAGCAGCTCGTCGTGGTCACGCGCCTGGTACAGGTACTTGCGGAAGCCGCGCTCGAGCGTTCGCTTGATGCTGATCTTTTGTGCGCTCACGAAGCTCTCGACCGTCGTGCGAATCGCGACATCAATGTCGTCGGCCCGCACATAGTCGCGCAGGTGCATCTTGGCACTCGCCTCGGCCATGCGGATCATGCTCTCGAGGTGACGCACGGTGATCGGATACGAGCCCGTGTGCAGACTCTCGCGGCGCAGGTCTGCATACAGCCGCGCAAGGCGCTCCTGGTCGAGCGCATCGAGACGCGGCCGCACATGGTCGCGGGCATACGTAATGTACTTGCGCAGCATGTCTTGCGGGATGATATCGGCATCCAGCGACGTGGCTGCGCGCGTCTCATCGACCGCCTCGTCAAAGAGCGGATGCGCACGCAAATGAGAGCTTACCACGAAGCGCGCCAGCATTTCATCCTGCACGGGATCGACCAGATCTTTGACGACACACAGCACATCGAATCGACTCAGGATCGGCTCCGTCAACTCCACATTTTGGCTGAACGGCACCGTCGGATTGTACCGCCCACGAATCGGGTTGGCGGCGGCGACAATCGCGCAGCGTGCCTGCAGTGTAGCGACAATACCCGCTTTCGAGATCGAAATGCTCTGCTGCTCCATCGCCTCGTGGATCGAGGTGCGGTCTGCGTCGTTCATCTTGTCGAATTCGTCAATGAGGCACACGCCCTTGTCGGCCAGCACGAGGGCACCGCCTTCGAGCGTCCACTCGCGCGTCACAGGATCGCGGCGCACACCCGCCGTCAAGCCCACGGCCGACGCGCCTTGGCCCGTGGCAAACACGGCGCGATTCGCCGTCTTTTCGACGTACTTGAGGAACTGCGACTTGGCCGTGCCGGGATCACCGAGCAGCAGCACATTGATATCACCGCGAATGCGGTGCTTGCCACCCACATCCTTCGATACGCCACCAAACAGGCTCAGGGCTATGGCCGTCTTGATGCTTTGGTGGCCATAGATACTCGGCGCCATGCTCTTGATGATGCGCTTGCCGATCCGATCATCGCGCGCCAGCGCACGAATCTCCTGCTCGTCATCTTCCGTCAAACGGAAAGCCGCATACGCATCGTCGCGCTTCGCAATGTGATTCGCCTCGAGCACCGTCGCAAAGACGGGGAAACCATGGCGTGTGTTGAGCGCGGCGTCAAAGTTGTTGCGGTAAATGCCCGTGACCTCGACTTCCTCGCCGGGCTTGACACTGTCGACCAAGTCCCACAACAGAATCACCTCGCGGTGGCGCGGCAGGCGGCCGGGGGGCACGCTGCCGGGCGACTCCTGCAGCGTCATTTTCTGGTAGTTGCGGTAGACGGTCTGCTCGTTGTTGACACGGAACGGACCGCGACGCGAGCAGTTGGAGCAGTAGCTGATTTTCACTTCCTGGTGCGAGTCCTGCCAAAAGGGGCCCAGTACCTCGCCGCAGCTCAGGCAGTCAAACTTGACATACTTGAGCTGAGGGAAGACGCCGCTGCGCCGCGTCACCACACCACTCACGCGCACGAGCGAGTTGAGGTGGCTCTGGCGCAGGTCTCGCAGCGTAGACGACGTGGGCAAATCTGCAATGCGCACATGGATCTCGGGATGAATGCGATCGTACGAGGGGTAGTAGAGCAAAATGACATCAAAGGCGACCTCGTCAAAGATCGGGAGGAGGCTGGCGGGCGAATTCGCCAGAAAGAAGGCGAGAATGGCTTTCGCATCCACCAGGTGCAGGAACGAAATTTCGAGCGACTCGAGATTCATCTCACCTAGCGTCTTGATCCGCTGACCGTACACACTCACACCCTGTTCGTCGACGTACGTCACGAGAAAGTGGCGGAACTCGCGCACAATCGTGCGCCGCACATTCTCTGTAGCGACCCAACTCGCGATACTGTCCGCCTTGATATCACTCAGCTGCTCCAGAGGCAGCTCATCGGCCATGGCCTCGTCGTCCATGTCCGGTGCCTCGTCATAGTGCCGTCTCCGACGCCGCTGTCGAAGCACGCCATCATCGCTCTCATCATCGCTCTGCAAGAAAGAGGGCGCCCGACGACTCATGCGCCCCACACCCTCAGCACGATCACGCCGCGCCATACGCATCTCGGCCAACTGGCGCGTGGTGGTATCCATATTCTCAAACTCGCCTTCATCGTCCATGCCCACTTGCTCGTACGTATCCAGCTCAGGATTCGCACGGTAGTCTGCCATCATAGTATCGTCGAACAAGTCTTCGCCCTCTGCCTCGTCCAACTCGTCGTCGTCGTCCAGCCCACTCGGCGCCTCGTCCGTCAGGTCGGAGAGGGCGCCAGGCGGCGACGACGTCGGCACGACCGACGAGTGCTCATGACCCGATTCACTCGCACCAGATTCGTGCCACGGAGAAGAGGGGTCCAGAGGACCTCGCGACGTCGAGCGCCGGCGCTTGCGGTACGACGAGTCTCCCTCTGACGACATGTCGTCGTCAGCCCACACGCGTCGGACCGCGGCGCCTTGAGGGGTGATGACTAAGCATTCGTGCCTTGGCTTCTGCCCTCATGTCCTGGTGCGCCGCGTCAGCGGTGCTGAATCATGGCGCCGTGGCGCCGTCGTCGCGTGCGGGGCGCACGCGCGTACCCACTTCGATGCAGCTCGTGCTGCTGGAGCACTCGATCGCACAGTCGAGTGTTGGTCTGTGTCGTGAGATGATAGTGCGAGCCGTGGAGCGATCGTGTCCGGTCGTGGTGGTGTGTGTCCAGCGTCAGCCGCAGCTGTACCCGTCAGGCGCTGGCGTGCACGTCATCGACTACCACTACCGCTCCGTCCACGATGGCATGTCGCTCACACACGTCGAGCGCAGTATCCTCGCGGCAGTCGATAAGCTTGCTCAGCACACGCGGATGACCGTCGTCTTGGACTCTTTGGATGCCCTCGTCGAATCAACGCAGTGCTCGGATCGCGCTGCGTACGCCTTTGTTCGGAGACTCTTGTCGTTTCTGCCGCGCTTCTCACGCGTCGTGCTGGGCTACGATGGCGATCCGACTGCGTCGGCTGCGTCGCTCGTTTCGTCGCTGCGGTGCCCACAGCTATGGGTCGGCATCCAGCCGATGCACGATGTCTTGTCCGGTCCGCCCTGGACGCACGCCACCCTGTCTGTGCGTGTGCACCCGGCTGCCTTTGTGCGCTACATACACGAGACCTACGGCCTCGCGCCCCCTGCCTCTCACGCCTCTCTCCGACGCGCCGCCTACGAAGACGCGCTCCTTACATACCCCAACGACGACGCCATGCCGCCAGATACGTCGCCAGACATGCGGTTCTGGTCCGTCGTGCACCATGCCGCACGCCGCGGCCCATGGGGCGTGCTGGACGAGCCTGGTAGCACGGGCTGGTGGGGCGCGCCGCCGACTCGATGGGCGAGTCTCGAGGCCGGCGCTGCACGGACGCACTCAGAGCCCGTCATGTCATGGGACGATATTCTGCAAGACACAGATGGATGCCTCTTTCTCGAGACGCACATCTACCAATCCACCGGCAAGCAGGTCGACGAATGGGCTCTATGCGCCTACGACACACATCACCGCCTGCGTATCAAGGCACTGGACCACTACGCCACAGCGCCGATCGCACCGCCGCCGCCCCAGCACACTCAGGTGCCATTCAATCTGCACGAGACACCACAGCAGCGCGAGCGCCGCGACCAGGTGCCCCTGCCCTTCGCGTACCAGCTGCAAGATGCGACGCCGCGTGGATCCACGGGCCAAAGCACCATCTTTTTCGATCCGGAAAGTGAGGACGACGAGGATGACGACGATCCCGACGACGACCTGGATATCTAGTTATGCGCGGCCCCACATGTCAAAGAGCTTTGCTGCGAACAAGCATGTCAGCACGACGGTGGCCATGATGCCTATGTTCCAGGAGCTGGACGGCGGCGGCGGCGGCGGAGCTGCCGCGGGCGGGGCTGGCGACACGGGCGTTGCCGGTGTGGGAGGCTTCGCAGCCTGCGTCATATTCGGCACATTCCGCGCCTCGGGTCCTGCGTAGTCGGGAAAGAGCTGCACAAAGCGGCGCTGCGCCACGTTGAATGAATGCGACTTGGCTGCAAGCAATTGGCGCTCGCGATGCGTGGCCATGACCGAGCCAGCCGTCATCTCGTCCGTGCACATGAACGACAGCAGACCTACCAGGATACCGGCGACGGACCATGCGGGGTTCCAGCTGCCGGGATGGTAATCGCTCATAGACGTACATATTTTCTGATCTGGCGCAAAACGCCCACTGGGCGTCTGAACTTTGATACCCGGTGGCTTGAACGGATAGTCGGACGGAAAGAGCAGCTGACCCCAGTACTCTCCACCCTCGTACGACGTGCCCGGCGGACCGCGCAATATAAAGTGCCACTCGAGCACATTGTCTTCACGCGGACGAGCATAGCAAAAAGGCGGCGGATCCTTTTCCATCAGCGCAGCCTCTTTGGCCAGGCGCTTCGCCGCCGCTTTGGACGCCATGCTAGGAGCCTCGTCTGGCTACGCCGCGGTCAGTGGAGTAGGAATCATGATCACGTGCTGCCATCGCGCCACGCGGCGCAGCTCGCTGCCAGCCCTTGTTTGGCCACCATGGCATTTGGGCAGCAGCGTACGCACGGGCGCCGTGGGCGTCCACCGAAGGATCCAAGTGCTCGTGCGGCAGCACAACGCGCATCTTTACCTCTGGAGGAGCCGAGTAGCTCCAGCATGCATGCACTGTCGCCCTCTGCGACCGGCATGGCGCCCCTCCCATCCGGCCACGCGTCGAAAATGCGCAGGCTGAACGAAACAGATGCCCAGTCATCTGTGGAAGAATTCGAAACGCTCCTACAAGATATGCGCATGCGATACGAGAAGAGTATCGACGAGCGTGTCCAGCAGGCCATTCAGGAGCGCGATGCTATACAGGCGCAGTTTGACCGGCTCAAAGACCTGCGCATGACCCAGAGCGAGAAAACGCTCGTGGAATGGAAAAAGGCAAGTGAGACGCGGCACCGCCATGTGCTTGAGTCCCTCGCTTCATGGAAGAATCGCGCCGAACATGCCGAGCACCGCGTGAAGGAGCTGGAGCGTACCACGCCCAAGGGCTCAGAGCCTGAGCCTCGAGCCACGCAGCTCGAGCAAGACGTGTCCAATCTCACTGAGCAGCTCGCTCGAGTGCAGCGTGCGCTGAGCGATGAGCAGGCACGGCGTGCCGATCTTGAAGAGCAGATGCACGCCTACACCGCGAATGAAGACGAACGGGCTATTCGGCGCATGTATGAAGACCTCACTGGCTTCATGGTACGCCAAGTCGATCTGCCTCATCCAGAAGAGGCGCACCGGCGGTATCATATCGTTTTCGCCGGCGCCGACTTTTACGATTTTCAATTCTCGCTCGAAGAATCAAAGCTGCATGTATCATCCAGCGATGGTGGTCAAGTGGTGCGCGATGACTTTGTGTATATGCCGCATATCAACCATGCACGCGATGCCCACCTATTGGCATCAGGCCATATGCCGGATCACTTTTTGGAGCAGATCCGCTTCGAACGCGGCGCTGCGACCAAGTTCCTCATGGCCCTCCACCGGAGTCTAAAAAAGTGATGCCCAGGTCTCATCTCCGTGGACGACGTAATTTTGCTCGCTTGTCGCGCCGTATACCATAATTATTCATCAACGCCAAGTCCGCGGATTCATCACTTTTTTTTGGATTTTCACACATAAATAGGCTGCTCGAGCCAATTTCACAAACGCTTTCGACGACGACCTGTGCTTGGCAGCTAAATAGCTAGGGCGACGACCATGACTGACGCGAGGTCATTCCATGATGCGCGTGAGCGTCAGCCTGGGTCAACAGAGTCGCATTCGGCTACGATGGACTCGGTAGGCCCCACGGCTACGCCTTTCCTTCACGCCGAGCCTGCTCCGGCGCTGCCAACAAGCGAGGCCCCCCTTGCCTATACGGAACATGCGGCAGAAGCGGATGCCCCACCTGCCAGCACGACGGCCGTTGATCCTCCTGCCTACCATGTGCCTGTGAACCGTAAAAGCCTGCCTATCAACATCCTCGATCCTGAGGGCGTCGACCGTGTGAGCCGCTCGTTTCAGGAAGAGGCACGTAAGCACGCACATGAGCCAACGAAGAAAGATGATCTCGAGGCACCTCCGCCCAAGCCCCCGAGCTCGGCTGATCCATTCGACGAAAATGCCCGCTTCGATCTCGGCGCATTTCTCAAGTATCAAAATGAGGTTTTGCGTGAGCGCAACCATGAACTACCCAGCATGGGCCTAGCGTTCCAGGACCTTGATGTAACGGGCTACGGCTCCGGTGCTAAGCTCAACACGAGCGTGGGATCGATGATGCTTACGCCGCTTCATTTTGTGCCGCTATTGCGTGAAATGATCAAACCCCACGTGAAGCATATTCTCAATGGCGTCACTGGCTGTGTCAAGCCCGGTGAGATGCTGCTCGTGCTAGGCCGCCCTGGTAGTGGCTGCACAACGCTACTCAAGTCGCTGGCGTCGTACCGCGATGGATACCGCACTATCGATGGCAAAGTCTCGTACGAAGGCTTTGATCACAAGGTCATCGACAATATTTTGCGTGGTGAAGTGGTCTACGCGCCGGAAGATGACGAGCATTTCCCCACGTTGATGGTGAAGGACACGCTCAGGTTTGCTGCTGCATCGCGTGCGCCTAGGGGTGATTATCGTGTGACGTTTGCAGAGAAAGATTCCCGTCGCGCCTTTACCAAACTTACACGTGAGGCCATCGCCACGATTCTTGGTTTGCGTCATACGTACAACACTGTCGTCGGAGACTCCATGTTGCGTGGTGTATCGGGTGGTGAGCGCAAGCGTGTGAGTATCGGTGAGGTACTGGCTGCGCGTGCCAAGATCGTCATGTTTGATAACTCTTCGCGTGGTTTGGATGCATCTACGGCACTTGAGTTTGTCGAGGCTTTGCGTATCGCCACGGACATCAATGGACTCACGACGATCTCGAGTATGTACCAGGCTGGTGAGTCCATCACGCAAACGTTCGACAAGGTTGTTGTGATGAACCGTGGCTACTGTGTATACTTTGGTCCCGTGTCCAGTGCTATGGACTACTTCAAGTCCATCGGTTTCCAACCGCTCGACCGCCAGACGACGTCCGACTTCTTGGTGGCATGCACGGACCCTGTGGCCCAGAACGTCAATCCCGACTTTGAGTACGTGCCGCGTAGCGCAAAGGACATGGCCGACGCCTTCAACAACTCGGAGTATGGCCGGGCCAATCGTAAAGAAGTGGAAGAGTACATGGCTGAGCTGGATAGCAAGCATGCCGAGTCGCGCAAAGAATATGTGAGCGTGACGCGTGATCAGCGCGCCAAGCACGTAAGTAAGCGCAGCATGTACATGCTCTCGATGCCCCAGCAGGTACGCTTGGCGATCAAGCGTCGTGCGCAGATCTCGTGGGGCGATCGCCAGACGGCTATTATCATGTCTTGCGCCGTCGTTTTCCAGGCCATTATTATGGGCTCCGTGTTCTTCCAAATGGACGACTCGTCTCAGGCCCTCTTCTCGCGCAGTGGTGTTATGTTCTTTGCTCTGCTGTATAACAGTTTCGCCGCCATGGCCGAAATTCCTAACAATTATCGCCAGCGCCCGATCGTTATTCGGCACAAGCGGTTCGCTATGCTACGTCCCGCGGCCGACTCTCTCGCGAATGTATTATTGGATATTCCATCACGTTTTGTTCCTATCATGTTTTTCAACATTGTGCTGTACTTCATGTCCGGTCTATCGTACCGTGCAGACAAGTTCTTCATTTTCTTCTTCCTGACTTTGCTAATCACATACACGATGGTGACGTTCTTCAATGCGATCAGCGCGTTTTTCCACAGCATGGCACTCTCGACCATGATTGCGGGTCTTGTTATTATCGACTGCGCCCTTTACGCCGGTTTCGCCATTCCCCGTCCGTCCATGGTGGTTTGGTGGCGTTGGCTGTCCTACTGCAATCCTATCTCGTTTGGTTTCGAAATTCTACTGGCCAATGAGTTCCGTGATAAAGACATTACCTGTGCCCAAATGATCCCGCCTTACCCGAATGCCTCTGTTGAAAACCAAGTCTGCCCGATCGAGGGTGGTCAACCAGGTAAATATCATATTGATGCACTCGCGTATCTGGACAACAAATATGGCTATTCTTGGGACAACACCGATCGCAACGTGGGTATCATTATCGCTTTTTACGTCTTTTGCATTCTTGCCTACATGGTGGCTTCCGAGTTCCAGTCGGATCCTTCGTCTCTGGGAGGTGTCATGGTGTTTAAGCGTGGCAAGGTTGATAACAAGATTTTGAAAGAGTATGCCGATGACCCTGAAGACGCCATTATTGAGCAAGAAGAGGCACGTCGCGCTAGGGGAGAGGACGAAAAAGAACACGAACATGACACTGGTGCCCTCGAAGTATCTGATGAGGTATTCAGCTGGCGCCACGTCTGCTATGACGTTCAAATTAAGGACCAAACGCGTCGCTTGCTTGATGATGTGTCTGGTTACGTTGCGCCCGGTAAGATGACAGCTTTGATGGGTGAGAGTGGTGCAGGTAAGACCACGCTTCTCAACGTCTTGGCCCAGCGCACCAATGTTGGTGTTGTGACTGGCGATTTCACTGTCAATGGTCGGATTCTTCCCAAGTCATTCCAAGCTGACACTGGCTACTGTCAGCAGCAGGATGTGCATTTGGCGCAGCACACGGTACGTGAAGCCCTGCAGTTCTCGGCAATGCTTCGTCAACCGCGTGAAACGCCGAAAGAAGAGCGCCTGGCGTATGTGGAAACCGTCATCGAACTGCTGGAAATGCAGCGCTTCGCGGATGCTTTGATTGGACAAGTCGGTGAAGGTCTTAATGTCGAGCAGCGCAAGCGACTGACGATTGGCGTAGAGCTGGCAGCGAAGCCGAGTCTGCTGCTGTTCTTGGATGAGCCGACGTCGGGTCTGGATGCGCAGGCAGCATGGTCAGTGGTGCGGTTCCTGAAGAAGCTGGCATCGGAAGGACAGGCGATTCTGTGTACGATTCACCAGCCAAGCGGAGAGTTGTTCAACCAGTTTGATCGACTTTTGCTGCTGCAGAAGGGAGGCCGGACGGCGTACTTTGGAGATCTCGGACCGAACTCGATGACACTGATTCGATACTTTGAAGAACGGAGTGGGGTCAAGTGTGGAGAGAATGACAATCCAGCCGAGTATATTTTAGACGTGATCGGAGCCGGTGCGACAGCCACCACGGATAAGAACTGGTTCCAACTGTACCGTGAAAGCCCACAGTACGCCGAGATGCAAAGCGAGTTGGATAGGCTGTCTCGCCTTGGTACAGAGGCGCCCCTTTCAGCGGAAGCCAGCTCGCGTCTTAACCGTGAGTATGCTCAACCTTTCTTTGTTCAAGTGTCCGAGGTCGTCCGCCGTGCTTTTGTCTCATACTGGCGTAATCCGACGTATGTGATCGCTAAGCTGTTCCTGAATACGTTTGGTGGTCTCTTTATCGGTTCGAGTTTCTGGGGCCAGGGCGCCAAGACGTCGACAGCCAGTCTGCAAAACAAGCTGTTTGCTACGTTCATGTCGCTAGTGCTCTCGACATCGCTGTCGCAACAGCTTCAACCAGAGTTTATTGATCAGCGCAGCCTATTTGAAGTTCGAGAACGACCCTCTAAGATGTACAGCTGGGTGGTCTTCTTGCTTGGTCAAGCCATCGTTGAGATTCCATGGAACTTTTTGGGCGGCACATTGTTCTGGATTCCGTGGTACTACATGGTTCAATTCGGCAGGGAGAGCACTCGCGCCGGTTACAGTTGGGGCTTTTACATGCTCTTCCAGTTGTACTATTCGTCCTTTGCACAAGCTGTGGCTACCATCTCACCGAATGCTATGATTGCATCTATGTTGTTTGCGACCCTCTTTTCGTTTGTCATTGTGTTCTGTGGTGTTGTACAGCCACCGCCTCAGCTGCCTTACTTCTGGCGCAAATGGATGTTCCGTCTCAGTCCGTTCACGTGGATTATTGAGGGTATGATGGGTAACGTCATACACGACCAACCTGTGCAGTGCGAGCCGAAAGAGTTCAACGTCTTGTACCCACCATCGGGCATGTCGTGTGACGACTACCTGGGCGACTTTAGCTGGACGTTTGACAAGGCCCCACCGGAGTCGCGCACAGGTTACTATGAGCAGGGTCCGAACGGCACCTGCCACTACTGTGTCATGCGTCACGGTGAAGACTACTTGCAAAGCATCCTTCTCGATTCGTCGCACCGGTACCGCGACATCGGCTTCATTATTGCCTACATCGCTTTCAACTATGGTCTGTATATCTTTTTGTACTACGTATTCCGCGTGCACAAGTGGCGTATGCCCAAGATCAGCAGGACCAAGGCTACTCCTCAAACTAAGAATGAAACGGAAGGCAGCAGCAACATGCCCGACACGATCGAATCCGAAAAGCAGGTGCCACCTGAGCGCAGCTAGGATGCTCTGATGGCTTGGCGTCCAGGGACTGGTTCAAGTCCGCGGCCCCCGACTTTTCTCAGCATCGACTAATTATTTTTGGGCGGATAGGCCGGGGCCTGTCCTTTGGTAGATGTACGTAAGCCAATGGGATTTCCTGCACGATTTTCTACTATGCAGCCTCATGCATGGTTTTTAGGTCAGGTGCCAGGGCCGTGGACCAGCGAGGGCTGCGCTAGTCCAGTGTTGTTTTCCGCCAGCGCCCGGACCAAGAAGGCTTGTTGGCCCCCCAGCAAAAAAAAATCCACTCGCTCGCCGGTGTATTCTTCGAGCCCAAAGCACACCGTTCACGGCACTTGCGCAAGTCTGTCCGTGCGTGAACGCATAATGCAGCGAACCGAGGGACTTGGCCTTGCGCCCCCTCATAATATATATCCTATGATGGACGGTGGCCAAACGACTCCGACCACACATGATCATGAATTCCTATCAGCTACGTCCCATCCGGGCATGACAGATTCGCCCATGGCTCAGCCGCCGAGCATGTACACACACATATCTCAGGGTGATAAAATCATGACACCGTCACCCCATCCTGCTCAGCCCTCTCCGGATACACCTCTGGGCAAGCCGTTGGAGCGGCCATTCGGCACGCCCATAGAACTGTACGACCAGGGTAACCGTCGTGCACGTCCCACTGTGCCGATGAACACACTTGATCCTGAGGGTGTCAATAATCTCTTTCGGAGACTCTCGACACGCACCCGTCGATCAAACACACAGCGCCACTCCAACTTTGTGGGACCAAGCGCTGACTCTGCTTCATATGTGGCGTTCGGCGAAGCATCGCCGAATTTCGCATCACCTTATATGAACGCGTCTGATTCCAAGTTTGTGACAGAGGCAGATGTGACGTCTAATAGCGCAGGCGTTGAAGCGACGTATGATCCCTTTGATGAGAAACACAAATTTGACTTGTCGTACCTGTTGCGAGAAGTGTATCGTGAAATGGCTGAGCGAGGCACCGAGCAGCGATCTATGGGTATTGCATTTCGCGACCTGCGTGTGACGGGATACGGTACGGGCGCCCAACTCAATGAGACGTTTGGCTCATGTCTTATGCTGCCTATTCGCATGATCTCCAACATCCGAGAAATGATGCACCGCCCCGTCAAAACCATCCTGCAAGACATTGAGGGATGCGTCAAACCAGGTGAAATGCTGCTCGTCTTGGGCCGCCCTGGTAGTGGGTGTACGTCCCTACTCAAGGCACTTGCGTCGTATCGCGATGGGTACCGCAGCGTGGACGGCACGATCTTGTACGAAGGTCTAGATCACCGCAGCATCGACGGCCCACTGCGCGGCGATGTGGTTTATTCGCCCGAAGACGATGTGCATTTTCCAACGCTCACTGTGGGCCAGACGCTGCGCTTTGCCACTGCCACACGCGCGCCGAATACCAAGTACCGCATCACGCTCGGTGAGACAGGCGATCGTCGAGAGTACGTCGACGGCACGCGCGAGGTCTTAGCCACCGTACTGGGCCTGCGACATACCTACAATACCAAGGTCGGAAACGACATGATCCGCGGTGTGTCGGGTGGTGAGCGAAAGCGTGTGAGTATTGCCGAGACACTAGCCGCGCGTGCCAAAATCGCGCTCTACGACAACTCTTCGCGAGGCTTAGATGCATCTACGGCTCTCGAGTTCGTCACAGCTCTACGCATCCAGACCAACATCGCCAACTGCACGACCATCGCCTGCATTTACCAGGCTGGTGAAAACATCACGAAGCTGTTTGATAAAGTGGCGCTTCTCAATCAGGGTTACTTGGTGTACTTTGGCCCTGTGGCACTGGCCGTCGAGTATTTCAAGTCGATTGGTTTTGAGCCCCTCAATCGTCAGACCACCGCCGATTTTCTTGTCGCTTGCACGGACACGGGTGGTCAAAATGTGAATCCTCACTTCCCAGGTCCTGTTCCCCGCTCGCCCAAAGAACAAGCGCAAGCTTTCCGGGATTCATGGATCGGCGCTGCCAACCGCACCGAAATCGACAACTATATCGCTTCGATGATGGCTCGCCAGACGAAGCAAAATGCGGACCATTACGTGAACCTTGCGCGAGATGAGCGAGCCAAATACACTTTGCGAAGCAGTCGCTACCTGCTATCGTGGCCCATGCAAGTACAGCTGGCCCTCAGGCGCCGTGCACAGATTGCCATGGGTGATATGGGCACGCACATTACTGTCGTGCTTGCTGCGCTATTCCAGGCGCTCATTATTGGTTCCGTGTTCTTTCAGCTGCCGAAAAACTCAGCTGGCTTCTTCTCACGTGGTGGTGTATTGTTCTTCTCGCTCCTGTACAATTCCTTCACAGGCATGTCGGAAATCTCGCTGTGCTACGAGCAACGCCCCATCGTGATTCGTCAAAAGCGATTTGCCATGCTGCATCCCTCCGCGGATGCACTGAGCAATACCATCCTCGATTTTCCCATCCGTGCCGTCTCCATCTTTGTGTTTGATATCATTGTGTACTGGATGACGGGTCTGAATGCCGATGCTGGCCGCTTTTTCACGTATCTTGGTGTGACGGCTCTTGTCACGTACTGCATGACTTCCTTTTTCCGCATGATCGCCTCGGCCACCAAGTCTGAGCCGTTAGCAACAACATTCGGCGGTCTGGCTGTGCTTGACGTGGCGCTCTATACCGGTTATATGATCCCGCGCAAGTCGATGAAGCCTTGGTGGAAGTGGCTCAACTATTGCAATCCCGTCGCGTTCGGGTTCGAGGTGCTTCTGGCGAACGAATACCATGACTCCTTATTTGACTGTGAGCAGCTTGTGCCTGTTGTGCCTGGCCGGCAAATTGACCTCGTGAACCAAGTGTGTCCTGTCATGAGTGCTCAGCCAGGCGAGGCCATGGTCAATGGTGACAGGTATTTGCGTGACATGTACGACTTTTCGTGGGACAATCGCGTACGCAACTCGATGATCATCCTAGCCTTCTGGGTCTTTTTCATCTTGTGTTTTCTGTACGCGTCCAACCACCAAATCGATCCAGCAGCGTTGGGTGGTGAGATGCAATTTGAGCGCTCTAAGGCGAAACACATGAAGAACCTACCGTCAGCGAATGACCAGGAAAAGGCGCTCGAAGAAGACGCACCTGCTGAGACGCAGGATGCAGCTGAGCCGCCACCCACCAAGGGAGGTGGCCATCTCAAAGTGTCTGACGCAGTGTTCAGTTGGGACAACATCACGTACGATGTCATGATCAAAGGCAAGCCTCGCCGTCTGTTGAATCATGTGTCGGGCTACGTCGCGCCGGGCAAGATGACAGCCTTGATGGGTGAGAGTGGTGCCGGTAAGACCACGCTTCTCAACGTCTTGGCCCAGCGCACCGATGTGGGCGTCGTCGCAGGTGACTTTTTCGTCAACGGCAAGCCACTGCCGAAGTCGTTCCAAGCCGATACTGGCTACTGTCAGCAGCAGGATGTGCATTTGGCGCAGCACACGGTGCGTGAAGCCCTGCAGTTCTCGGCAATGCTTCGTCAGCCGCGTGAGACGCCGAAAGAAGAGCGTCTAGCGTATGTGGAAACCGTCATTGAGCTGTTGGAAATGGAACAATTCGCTGATGCTATTGTTGGCGATGTGGGCCAAGGTCTAAACGTCGAGCAGCGCAAGCGACTGACGATTGGCGTAGAGCTGGCAGCGAAGCCGAGTCTGCTGCTGTTCTTGGATGAGCCGACGTCGGGTCTGGATGCGCAGGCAGCATGGTCAGTGGTGCGGTTCCTGAAGAAGCTGGCATCGGAAGGACAGGCGATTCTGTGTACGATTCACCAGCCAAGCGGAGAGTTGTTCAACCAGTTTGATCGACTTTTGCTGCTGCAGAAGGGAGGCCGGACGGCGTACTTTGGAGATCTCGGACCGAACTCGATGACACTGATTCGATACTTTGAAGAACGGAGTGGGGTCAAGTGTGGAGAGAATGACAATCCAGCCGAGTATATTTTAGACGTGATCGGAGCCGGTGCGACAGCGACAACGGACAAGAACTGGCACGACCTGTTCTTGCAGAGCGATCTCAACCGGCAGCTGCGCGAAGAACTGGCACATATTTATGCTACGAAGCGTCATGTACAAGACGAGACATCCTTAACGTCGATGCGAGAGTATGCACAGCCGTTTATCGTGCAGCTGTATGAGGTCACAAAGCGAGCATTTATCGCGTACTGGCGCAATCCTCTGTATATATACACGAAGCTGATGCTGAACTTTGTGTCTGGCCTGGGTGTGGGCTCGAGTTTCTACAAAGAGGGTGAGAAAAACTACTACATTGCGTTGCAAAATCGTCTGTTTGCAAGTTTCATGGCTTTGGTCTCTGCCACGTCATTGTCACAGCATTTGCAGCCGGAGTTTATCCGCTTCCGTGGTCTGTTTGAAGTACGTGAGAAGCCTTCCAAGATGTACACTTGGCCCGTCATGGTGCTGAGCGCCTTGATTGTCGAGATTCCATGGAATCTCTTCGGTGGTACGACGTACTGGCTGCCATGGTACTATCTGATTCACTTCCCGACGGACAACAAGCATGCAGGTTACAGCTGGGGGCTGTACATGCTATTCCAAATTTACTACTGTACTTTTGCGCAGGCCATGGCCGCCGTGAGTCCGAACGCCATGATTGCCTCGATTTTGTTCTCTACATTCTTTTCGTTTGTGGTGGTGTTCTGTGGTGTGGTGCAGCCGCCGAATCAGATGCCGTACTTTTGGCGCTCCTGGATGTTCCAACTGAGCCCCTTTACGTGGATCATGGAGGGCATTCTCGGCAACGCTGTGGGTGGTGCGCGTGTCGAGTGTGATCCACAACAGGGAGAGATGCAGACCATCCGGCCCCCTGAGGGTATGACGTGCGGAGAACACATGGAGCCCTTCTCGTATCCCTCTGGCCCGCATGCGCCGCCAGGCAGCCAGGGCTACTATGTCCAGGAGAATGATGGCACATGTTCCTTCTGTCTGTACCGCTACGGCGATGATTACCTCTCTACGGTCCGAATGGATGCGGGCAACAAGTACCGAGACCTTGGTATTATTGTCGCCTACATTGCATTTAACACTGCCCTGCTCTTCCTACTGTTTTGGCTCTTCCGCATCTACCGCTTTGGCAAGAACAAGAACGCCAAAAAAACCAAGACGGCGCCGTCCGGTCCCGAGGAACAGCTGCCCATTCCCACGGGAGCCATGCAATTAGAGACGCCCGCGATGGCCGTCAATGTACCGCATGCACTGGGCGCCAGTGTCACAAACATGTTTGATGCAGCACACCATGACCACGATGGATCCAGACTAGCATCGTCGTACATCCACCCAGACCTGGTGACGTCCAAGACGCAGCTCATGTCGGAATCGCCCCTGCTTGACCAAGACGAGATCGTGAGCACGCCCATGTCTCACCCCCTCGAGCCACGCAAGCGGCACAAGTTCCCTCATGAAGACTCGATGTACATGGAGACGGACGCGTATGACTCGCCTGCCTTGCACAGCCCGCACGACGACTCGAGCAATATGGAGACATGGCACACGTCAGCGGGGGCAGTGGCACCGTCTGGGCCGCCGATCCTGCAACCGGAGGCGACTTCTGCACAGCCACGGCGCACAATGTCGGGCATTTCATACTACTACCACTAGCCATATGCCATGCAGGCCATGAGAATGGCGCGAATGTGGTCGCTTCGCAGAAACAACGCTCAGCGTATATTTACATGATGAATACCAGCAATAGCAATAGCAGCAATACCTGAAAGATTAGTTTTGCATCCACGTACCGCCACCAAGATCCAGACGCACCATCCGCCCACACGAGCATCGGCACGGGCGACGAAACGGTCCATCTGTGTCATGGCCCGCTGGAGTCGCGTCTGTGCTCGGTCCACATCCGCGTCCAGCTCGCCCAGCATAAGGACATGCTCATCAGTTTCTTGACCGATCAGCTGAGCTTGCGACCGCAGCGTCGACAGCGATGATCCAATGGTATCCAGTGCCTGGTCCTGATTCGCCAGGAGCATTTGCTGCTGCTCGCGTTCCCATGCCAAAGAAGTCGAGGCTGGGGTATCTGATGCCACGCTCGCTCTAGACAAGCGCTGTAGCGCCTGTTCACTCTTTGATATAAACTCTTTCCGTCGATCTAGCTCACGGGCATCAATGCCAAAGCGATTGGCATCACTCTGCTCGACGATGCGCACCGTCTCTTTGACGTCACTCAGGTCCTGCCTCAGCTCATCGAGTGTGTTTCCCAGCGGCGTCCGCACACTTGCATCAAAAGGGGCCTCTCTGGATAGCTTTTCTGCATGACTCAGCGCCTGCTTTATATCATGCTCATAGTCCCAGTACGGATCACGCGGCATGCCACGCTCCACGACGGCCATAGCGCAGGCGTCCGTCTCAGCATAGGACGCGTGTCGTTCCACGTGCCAAGTCCAACGCGGTGTGGAGGGCCTCTCGAGCCAAGGGCGTGCCTTGTCCAGCTGAGATGCGGCTCCTGGTGGCCTGGGCCGCATGTCTCGTATGGTGCCTGTGCTGGGGCGCACAAGCTCAAGTACCCGTACGCGTGAGTCTGCGGCACAATTGGCACAATTATAGTGACAGTGCCGCCCATGCTGCTCCTCTCCTCGAGATGATGGAGGCGGCCGGACAAGTGTGGCCTCATGCCTTCTTCTCGCTCGTTTCTCGCATTTGGTCCCACCCATCAGCGGGTGGTGAGCTAAAGGACATGTCGTATGAGCGCCTTTATCATCACATGGAAGGCGTCTTGCGGTCGCTAGCCGTTGATGTGCACGATGCATATCCGGAAAGCCATCTGGAGGAATGGCGCACCTTAGTGGCGCAACATGCACAAGCAGCGAAGGTCGAATCGTATTATCAGATGTTTGAGGCAGGCTCGAATCTCCGTTCGCTTAATGTACCGTGTGATACGTTTGTGCATGTAAATGGCCATGCCTACTGCTCACTTCCGGCCGCGCGGCAGGCCATTCAGGCACTAAACACATCGTCCCCCCTCCTTGCTCACGATCACGTACACCCATCGCATACGGCTCCTGGGCCTTCTCTCGTCCTGTATGCCGACCCATACTCCACAAGTATTCACGAATTCCACGACATGCTGCACGCGCTGTCCAGTACGTCGCACGTCAAGTACGTCTTTCGATGGCGGCCGTCTGTTGCATCAGTGAAGTCACGTCCCATGTCGCGCTACTTTTCTGGATTCGGGACGACGATGCATTTAAAAAAGGTGGACTATCTCGTCTTGGATGATAGGCATATCGACAAGTCGCACCACGCCGAACTGCCCATGTCGCATGAGCCTGATCGAGTGCGCATCTTCTCAGACCAGCTTCAAAACAAGCTCCACCGTCTCTTGGGCACGAAAAGGCCTTCCGTGCAAGACGCTGTGACGCGGCACAGCAACCTGACTATTTCAGAGTTGGCCCAGCTGGATGTAGCGGCTACACATGCGATCTTGTCGTCTGACGATCCCATGTCAACGTGGGAGTCTATTGTGCTAGATTTTCCCATTCACTCGGGCACGCTTTCTGACTACATGGATACTATACCCGACGATGATACAATTTTGGATACTTTGAACAACGTCGAAAAACGGTTGATATCACCAGGTATAACTCAGCTATGGATCAATGGACTTCCTGTGCCTGTCACAGAGCTGCAACCTCTTTCGTTTATCAAAAGGATGCATGACGAACTTGATCTCATCGAGGCCTTCGGGGCGTCTGAGCTAGGCATCTCGCCGGATGGAGCCGAAATGATCATGACGAATCCCAGTGTGAATGCTGCCTTCGCACCTATCCAAGCGGCACCGCAGTTCTACGATGCAAGCGATGCCCTCGAGTCGAGCTCAGAGCTTGGCATGCCCGTGATTGCTTGGGTGAATGACCTGACGAATTCCATGTACGCCGACTGGCCCAAGACACTCAAAGACATGATGCGCTACCGTTGGATGAGTGGACTGCCGCTCATCCAGCAAAACTTTTTCCAACTGGTCGTTCTACTGGACATGCGTGATCCTCGGGCTCTTTTGCTTTTGGGCATGTACTTGGACGCCACACTGATGGATTATGCTATACGCTGGGGCATTGTGCCCCTCCTGGAAGACGAAGACTGCCATGTTCTAGCACAGCTTCTTTGGCTCGGTATGGAGCAGCTAGCAGCGCTAGAAATACCCCTCTTCTTGCAAAAGCTTGCCGCGACGCCACTTACACCTGAAGGTCGTGTGGATCCGAAACAGGCCCGCGCTGTGCTCCGATCCATGCTCCCGGCAAGTGCGCAGGAAGACAATGAGCTGATGGCCTTCTTGAATGGTGGCGAACGCATCTCTGGCTACAAGCGCCTGCTTGAACTGGCGAAAAGCTACTTGGGCCGTCTGCATACGATGAAGCGTCCGGGCTCCTCTGGTGTTGCCTATTTCAATGGTCAAGAAGTCAGCTTAGATGAACATCTCATATCACAAGTCTTTGCTGCTACCAAGTACCAGCTGCAGATGGCATGGGACGATATCAGGGATGGGTATATTGACAGCCAGGATCGATACACGCGCTATTTCTATGATCTGCGCGACACAAAATCGAGACGCTCTGCTCTTGTGACGATGGTCGAAGATGCCCAATCTTTTGTGCGTCCGTCCGTCTATGTACGCCTGCCAGATGTGACACGCGAGCTTGGAGAGCATGCCAGACCCATCCGCGACTTCTTGTACAGTCCTGGCGACACGAGTGTATCGATCCGCCTCTTGGGCGATCTGAATGACCGTGCCACGCTCGACATTCTTCTTCGTGCGCTAGAAGCGATGGAAACGACTCCTTTTCGCCTTTCGTTTGTGCACACCGGCACATCAGATGGTTTGTTGTCTGAATGGCTCCTGCAGGCCATGCACGCCGGCGCTTTGTCCAACATGTCGCACAATGACTTGTACCACGCACTCGAATCAAATAATCTCGCAGCGTCGCTGGAGAATCTTCGTCAGAAGTATCACATTCCAACGACCAAATACTCGTGGAGCCAAATCAGCCTTGCTTTCTCACAGGCCCTCGAGTTGAAGCACGTCGGGCCCATCATTCTACTCAATGGGCAGAGCCTAGACCACATTCAGGGGGTCAGTCAATTTGATATCGAGTCGGTGGTAGCATGGGAAGACGAAGTGCATGTTCAGGCACTCCTTAATGCTCTGGATGTACCGGATGAAACTCGAGAGAGCCGTGCGCAAGTCATCGAGTTTGCCGTGTCGGTTGTCGGATCGAACTTTGCCAAGAACTCGGACCAGGAAGGACCCATGGAATCCGCACCTCAGAAACGAGACCCATCGGGCATGTATCTTCACAACTCTGACCTGATGCTGCGCATGGGCCAAGACTCTGCTCCGATCCATATCACAGGTCTCCTGGATCCATTGTGCACGAATGCGCCGCAGCTCGTTAGCCTGCTGCGGATGATGTCCACGTTTAGCTGTGTGCGTATATCACTGATGCTAAACCCTCGCATTCGAGTACCTTCTTTGCCGTTTAATCAATTTACTCGATTTGATTATCGAACTCAGCCACGATTTGATGAACACGGTCAGGAAGACATGCCGAGCTTGTCATTCGAAAGTTTGCCCGAAAGTTCTGTGCTTACGATGCAAATCCATGCGCCACGCTCGCTTGTGGCGATGGCCGACGAGGCCGTGTATGATCTCGATAATATTCGTCTCGCCGACGTGCATGGCAGACTGGATACCGTCTATTCTGTGAACAGTATCTTGGTCGAAGGTCATGCTCGTGCTGAACATGGCCCTATTCCAGAAGGACTGCAGCTGGTGCTGTCCAGTGATGATCAAAGATCTCAACTGGATACCATTGTCATGGAGAACCTTGGGTACTTTCAATTCCGTGCCCAGCCAGGTCGCTGGACTCTCCGCATTCGGGAAGGACGCAGCCAGGACTTGTACGAAATGACGAGTGTCGGCGCGCTTGGATGGTCGAGTCCACCTGTCAGCCATACGGGTGCGGCCATAACTCTCGATACGCTCGAAGGTGTTACCATTTTTCCCACCTTCCGCAAGCATAAAGGCAAAGAAATGGAGGAGCTGATTTCCAGTGTCGATATGGCCGAGTCGCTGACGACGAGCAAATTCTCTTCGTTGGTACATCAGGCCGTTTCTTACGTTGGTCAGCTACTTCGTCCTATGCGTTCAAAGGGCAAACATGCCGAGATTAATGTATTTACATTGGCCAGTGGACATCTATACGAGCGCATGACCTACATCATGATTCTGAGTGTGCTGCGTCACACGAAGAGCAGCGTCAAATTCTGGTTCGTGGAGAATTTCCTATCGCCTTCGTTCAAGTCATTTATTCCTCATCTGGCTCAGGCCTATCACTTCGATTACGAGTTAATCACCTACGCCTGGCCAGAATGGTTGCGCGAGCAGACAGAGAAACAGCGTATGATTTGGGCATATAAGATCCTGTTTCTCGATGTTCTTTTCCCCCTCGACTTGGATCGGGTCATTTTTGTGGACGCTGATCAAATTGTGCGTACGGACCTCAAGCAACTCGTGGACATGGACCTGCACGGTGCTCCATACGCCTATCCTCCCATGGGTGACGATAGTGAAGACATGGATGGCTATCGATTCTGGAAGCAGGGCTATTGGAAAAATGTGCTTCGTGGTCATCCCTACCACATTTCAGCACTATATGTGGTAGATCTGAAGCGCTTCCGTTCTATTGCGGCAGGCAACATTTTGCGTGTTCATTACCAGCAACTGACCGCTGACAAAAACTCACTGGCGAATCTCGACCAAGATTTACCCAACAATCTCCAGCCCTTGCTGCCGATTCATACGCTTGACAAAACGTGGTTGTGGTGCGAGACGTGGTGCTCTCATGACTGGCTTCCACAAGCCAAGACTATTGATCTTTGCAGTAATCCCAAGACCAAGGAGCCCAAACTCGATCGAGCCCGTCGCCAAATCCCAGAATGGACTGAACTGGACAATGAGGTCGCTGCGTTCGCAGAATCACTGCGTTCACCATCATATTCCACGCCTCATGATGAGTTGTGATCAATTGTAGGTATATTTGCTAGCTATACATAAAGAGTGACTCAATGGTGAGACGTTATTCGCGGGGGTCCAAGCCGCTCGTGCCTTCTTCAGACGCATCGTGCTCATGGACTTTGCGGCTATCCAAGTAGCGCTGTAAAAACAAGGGCAGTGCACTCGCGATACTTAGGAGAACGAGTTTGATTATCATGTCCCATGTCCAAATGCGCTCAAAAAGAATGGTCAGAGTGCCAGACGCCAGCATGCTGGACCCACCAGACGCAGAAGCAACATTAGTTCCGGCTTGCTTAGATGAGGCAGCAGTGCTCTGTTGAATAGCCGTGGCCACATCTTGTAGGATATCACCAACTTGCGCAGTGCAAAAGTTCCATGGTATACTGCCGATGGCCATCGTCACGGCATAAGGAAGGAGGGGAACGGCAAGAACACCGCATGCAATGTTCATCATACCGTATGGCACAATAGGAAGTAAGCGCAGAAACAAGAGGTATGTCCATAGGTTGTTCTTCTGCTTTCGGTCATCGCCTGATACGGCAGAATCATGGCTGGTAGACACTTTTTGGAGTGCGACACGCATCGATTGCAGCGGTCTCGACAGCTTAGGAAAGACCGTCACAAGGTCTGCAAATGGCGCCGCAAGAAGGTAGCACAACACACCACCCACCGCTGTGAAGATAGACGCAAAGAATGCGCCAGCATATGCACCGTACATAGCACCGTAAATGATGTTGGTAATGAGACTGCCCGGAACACAGAAAGCTTGCTTCCATACAAAGAACGTAGTGAGCACGAGGAACACATGGATCATCGCGCCATAAGAACTGGATGCGTATGTGCGTAAAGATTGACACATATCGCGCATCTCACTCAGCGTGAGACTCGTCAAATGAGTGGGGAAATGAAGTGGAAGCGTACTGAGGCACAAACCCAATACAAACGTAGCTCCCAAGAAAAGAAGACCTAATAGTACAACTTTGAAGGCGTGAGGTGCCAGCATGTTCCAAGAAAAAGACCGAGAACTAGGATCGATATCGGCTCGTGCTAGTGACGCACCTGAGGTAGAAAAGAAACTCCATAGCCGATTCATTCCAATATATGACAGGAACGACTTTGAATCGGCATTGGGAGATACAGCTTCTTCATCAGGACTACTCAGGCTCCAAGAAAGTGAAGGTGCCACAGAGTCTAGGCTGCTTGGTGGACTCGGCAGTCTTGAACGGGAGCTCCATAACTCAGGCCACGGCGTCTCATGCTTCGAGGCATCCATTTGTGCCCCGCTAAAATGGACCGCTTGTGGTTGTGGCGAGACTGTATGGTCTTGTGAGTCGAATGGAGGAAATCTAGCGAATTCTTGTATGGCTCCCGAGCCTTTGATAGGACGTTCGCCATTCACTGGTGAAAGAGGTGGACTGCAATCATTCAAAATCATGCCAGAAGCCCGTCGAGCAGATGGCATCACTAGGTGCATGTTTCGGCTAGTTTCGTTGGATGCATATGCACTTGCGACGGGTTCGAGGGATATTGTTTCTTGCTTCGACAGATAAGGCGTGTCTGATCGAACCGCAGGAACGTCGGGCGGAGTTGACTTGCCACTAAGCAAAGAAGACGAGCGTGGACGGCTCCCAGGACGCCGACCATAATGTAAAATTACATCGGGTGTACCAGGACCTCGATCAAAATCATCGGTTCGCGATATATCAGAAAAAGAGCGCATGGTCAAGGCACTATCTGCCAATTGATTGATGGACGCCACCATGTGCCTTCCATACATCCGCTTCCATGGTGAACGCGAGCGTCCATCATTTGGTCCAGGTAGAACTGGCCCCCGGGCCGCATCCATATTCGCGAGTGTCGTATTCAAACACGTCGCAGCGTGGAGGAAAAAAGGTCCAGGGTTGAGCCGCTAGAGGTAGAATTCCTGCAGTACCAGGTCCAATTTTGAATACATGGGCTTCCTCCCGCATGCGAAAAGCACTGATTTGCCGCAATCGTCACCCATACCGATCGGCCGAGGCTTATTTGGCAGCTCAAGTCCGCGGAATGCGCCGTGGCATAATTTGTCAGCCTGTCTGCCAAGCAAGTATGCGTCTGGCGCTTAAGCCTCCACAAGGTCCAACGTACCCATCGTTCTCACATACGCGAGATGAATCAGCCGAATTCCAGAATGCTAAGGTCATGGGTGTCGAGTATACCACTCACACTTCGTGCAACACATCGGCTCCTAAGCACAGCAACACCTCATTCGCTTCATGGCTGTCGCATTCCACATCGAGCACTCTATGAGTTTAAAGGACGCGATGTGATGAAATATTTGCAAGGTTGCATGACGAAAAATGTTCAATCTCTTGAAGAGTGTGTCATGTCTCAATCATTCAAGCAGGGCCAAAATGCTTTTTATACCTCTTTTTTAAATCCTCAAGGAAGGGTAATGGCGGATGCCTTTGTTCATATGATACCAACTGCCCAAGAGCCTTGTGTGCTCGTTGAGTTAGACGGCACCATATCGGAGGATTTAATCACATTCTTACGCCGCTTTAAACTCCGATCCAAGTTTCAAATCAAAGATGTGAGTAGTCAATGGGATGTTTTTCAAGTGTGGGGAAAAGGAGCTCTGGATATGACAGCCCTGCATACACAACCTGCCTCTTTTGCGTTCAAAGACATTCGCACACCTGATATGGGGTGGCGAGTGGTTGTACCCAAAGGGCGTGCGCTACCTTGGGAAAATGTGACAACTGCACTAGACACAGATTATACCATGCATCGTATTTCTCAAGGCGTACCAGAGGGGGCGCAGGACATACATATGGCATCAAGCCTTCCTTTGGAGAGCTGTATTGATTATATGCAAGGCGTGGACTTTCACAAGGGATGCTACATTGGCCAAGAGCTTACTGCCCGTACGTTTTTCACTGGATTAGTGCGCAAGCGCATTATGCCTGTCTCATTCAGCACAGAACCGCCACAATTGTCTCGATCCCTGGAAATTGATACCTGCACAAATATCCAGTTGCCGGACCCCGACGCTGATGTGCGCCTCAAGGAGCCTGACAGCCTTGGAAGCAATGAAACATCTAAGTTATCTCGATCACGCTCGGCTGGCAAGTTCCTGAGTGGAATCCATAATATTGGCCTTGCTATCCTTCGTTTTGAGCATGTCGACAAGGCCCAAAATGGAGAGGCTGAGCATCCAAATCTTGTCACAGAGGCCCCCGATGGAACCACTTTATACCTGCATGCTTTTAGACCTAGTTGGTGGAAGCAGTGATGGTAAACTCGCGTGTTTATGTAGATTGAGCGTAATCTAAATAAACTGCATGTGTGTGCGCAAGGTGTCGGATAATGTAATGGAGAGTGCAATTTTTTTGTTGGATAGTAATTTGACAGATTCCTGCGACTTGTTCAGCACTCACGATTTGTGATGCATTCTGAAGATACGGATCAGGAACCAACAGTAGATTCAGGATGGATTGACGCAGAAGGTGTAGCTGATCCCAATACATTCGAACCTATTTTCAATGATGAGGCCGAACAACCAACTTCCGCGGAAACCGAGGGCGAGAAAGGTAAGAACGTCCATCATGATATATTCCATCTCGTGCATGGAAAAAAAGCAACGGATGGTAAAGTGTCACGCCATATCGATACGCACGGATTTGATGTGCCTGTCAAATTTGGACATCTATTCAAACAACCAGTGGTTAGACAATGGATCCACGAAGGCAGCGTCTATCGCGAAAAAGACGAACGTATCCCGTCGCGATTTGAACTGTTTTTTGACCTGCTCTTTGTAGGAATTGCGCACACTTTAGCTGAGACTGCCACCTCGGAGGCCACAGGCTTCAACATCCTCAAATTCATATTGGAATACTTTCCCACGTGGTCCATCTGGATGGATGTTCGTACGTTCCTGAATGTTTCAGGTACGGACGACGTCAAGGAGCGGATTGGTCTTCTTGCTTATATGATTCTTTTGAATGGTTTCTCCGCAAATGCTGCTTCTCTCCAAATCAAAAATGCTGCTTCGCCGCAAGATTTGGGTATACCCAAGCACGGATACCATCATAAAAGAGGTGCATTGGAAGAATCCACTTGCGAGGACACTTCCTGTCTCGCGTTCTACTTGGGAAGTGGTTACTGGCTTGTCGATGGCTATGAAAATGCTATACACGCAGCCATTGCTTTTTATCTTGTGCTTCGTCTGGTTCGTATCCTGCTTTATCTCTTTTATGGCTGGATGCTGCCAAATTTCCGACTCTCTATGTGGACAAATGCAGCTATACGCACGATTGTGTCAACGATATACATACCCATTATGTTCGTTTGGTCTGCGCCACTTATTTTGATCCTTATGTTTGTCGGTATGGTTTTGGAAATGCTCAATTCGTTCATGGTATTGTACACGGTGAGAACTTTGAACTATTATACCAAGAAGAGGACCGGCCGTCGGCTATATATCCCTGCTTTATCGCTCGAACATGCCATGGAGAGAACGACTCAGTTTGTCATCGTCGCCACGGGTGAGATGATAGTGAGCTCTACTTTCACAGCATCGAAAAAGTACGGCTTGACGGACAAGTTTGGCCGAAGTTCGTTGGCCATTTGTTGCTCGTTTTTTATTATTTGGCTATACTATGACGCAGATTCCTCCAGAACCTTTCAGCACGCGCTCCGTCGACATGCCATTACATCTTCAATGTTTTCAGCATTACATTTTCCACTGACGGCAGCGCTGATTTTGCTTGGTTCTTCACTGACACAACTGATTAACCTTCGTGACGAGTCCGATGGATACCTTTGGTTCTGGAGCGGTAGCTGCGCTGTGTACCTGCTTATCGTGGGTATCATTGGTCTGCTTCATCGAAACCTTGACAAGCACAACAGCACCCTTCTTCCAAGGTGGTGCCGACTTTCGCTCAGGTTTATCGTGGCCTTGATCATCTTTTTTTTGCCTTTGATGCGGAAAAATTGGGACACAATTGACTTTTTGGGTGTGAATACGGCACTCTTGTTTTTTTTGGTGAGTTTCGAGACCATCACCAAGGTGGGGGCCGTGGGGCGGCGTTACGATCAGCATGGGTCAGCGCTGGTTCACCGTGCCAAGCGCAGCAGTCGAGCCCGACGTGATCCAAAGGCTTCCGAGGCAATGCAAAGTGCTCGTGCGGAGCTTGAAGCCATGGGTGCCACTCGCCCTTCGCGGATGGCGAATAGGTTGCGTCTCAAACGTGAATTGTCATGGCACCCTTATGAGGGACTTACGTTGGCGGAGACAGGCGAGGAAGACGTGGGTATGGAGGGCGAATTGGGTCACTTGCAAGTCAAGGAGCTCAGCGCCGGACAACGCTGGGCGTATTGCACATAATTGTAGATACGTAAACTTATGCCGATGTTTGAGACTCACATCTGGCCAAATCTTTCATGCGTCCATCAATGAGAGCCATGACTACAGCCAAATCTTCTTGGCTGCACCCTGGCTCGAGCACAACGCTCGTGTCTATGCGCGAGGCTGTATCAAAGTGGGAGTGATGCTCATGCGTAGCAACAAACAATGCGTCACGAATGGAAGTTGACGTGTGATCCACGACAAGTGGATAATGGGCCAGGCGGCTCAGCATATTTGGTGACATGGACCTGCGGCGTTTGGGAGAAGGCGACGCGCTATTGTGGTCAGCGTGCAGCATCATGGATTTGGAGCGCTGTAAGCGCAAATTGTAGGCTCTTTGCACCGCCGAATCGGTCTTGAGAGACAAGTGTGACCGGTCATGCGCATTCTTGTCAAATAGATGCTCAAAAAGCGACGCACGCCGTGATTGACGCACAGGAGAGGCAGTCGAGTCCATACTGGTGTCGGGACTGGATGGCAACGTCTTACTGGCACTCTCGCGACGCGTTCGGAGCTGATTCCAGCGCCAGATATACGTAGCACCTAACAAAAACTTGCGTACAATTGAAGACATCAGTTGGCCCAGTTCATCGTCGACAATATAGCGCCCGCGGGTCAGGGCCTCGTAGCCATCGTTGCCCTGCGATAGGTAGTCGCGCGTGACCACTTTGTATGTTTTATTTAGATCCAAAGGCTCCTTGATTTGCGGCTGTTCACGGTGCACCATGACAATATCGTCATCGACTGATTCTTGGTCCTTCGAGTACTTGTACATATTGCGAATTTTTGTGCGTAAGTGCGTGCTGCATTCATTTGCGCCATCAAATGGCTGCTTCAGGAGGTGAACGCTTACGACACGCTTGCCCGGCGGACGACGCGAGTCCCATATCACCTGCATACCCGCCACCTGTGGGAATCGACCTTCTTGCTTGGGATACGTACTAAATCCATTCTCCAGAGCATCCCAAATATCTTGCCCGCGAAGTTCCTTAACAACAATGGCGTCTTCGAACGGCATAATTTCGATTAGGTTGCCCAGTGTAATGACGCCGGGTCCAAATACGCTGTCACTGCGGAGCGAACCGCCACATATGATACAGCAGTCAGCCATGCGCCCACCGGCTGATACTGTCGCATCCATTTCTTTTTCAGACTGAGACCGCAATTCGCGCTCCATAGAAATAAGTAGGATATCAGCGATTAAATCGCCGATGCCTGACTCGTCTGTCCGGACTTTGTTAGAACGCAGATCCCATTCATTCATCGTGAGGGCCACTGGTTGCTCCGTAGACTTGGAAATACGCGACATAAGTTGGTCAAGCATTTTCCGTAGCTCAGGAAGAGATGCAAGTTCGGGAGAAGTGACGTGTCGATGTACATCCAGTCGCTCGATTGTGCGTCGTCGAACAGCATTGTCATGTGGTTCAGAAAGAGTGAGCTTCACCTCACTCAGGTCATGAAAATCTGTACCACTTTTAATTATAAAGGAGTTGTTATCGTCTTCCGATCCAGGAATCTTTTGGTCAAAAGAATCGCCTGAAAAGGTATCCGCGCCTCGACCAATGTAATACACATGATCGTGACCGCCTAGAATGAGATCGACACCATGCTGCGCAGGATCAGTATGAGATACAGCTCCAAGAGCACGGGCAATTTTGACATCATTCGGAAGACGACAATGTGTGATAGCAAGAATGAGCTCACACTGTTCTTTGCCTTCGCGCAGTTCTCGAGAGAGATTTTGGGCCACTTGGACCATGTCTCTGTACTCAAACTCCTTGGGAAATCCTGGTACAGTATCGAGCCATTCTTTCTCAACCAATCCAATGCATCCGATACGGACACCTTTGACGTCCATGACAAAGTAGGGTAGCGTCGTCTCGATCTGTTCGTCACGCTCATCGAGATCGTCATGAGACTCATCGTTGTTCGCTTCCCGCCAAGAAGCATCGACGACATTGGAAAACAGCCAAGGAAAGTTTGTTTTGCTCAGCAGACGCTGCAAATGTGGATATCCAAAGTCCCAGTCGTGATTTCCCAGCACGGCTGCATCGACCTGCATGGCATTGATAACAGGTACCATGTGCGCACCACGTGTGATGCTGCTCTCCATCGAGGGATTGAATAGGTCACCAGAAAATAGCACAAGTCCATTTCTGTCACGTTTCGCATGCTTGCTCCAATCAAAGGGCTTGTCCGGCACGGGTCGCTGGCATGCTTGGTCCTGTTCGCCCCACCTTGAGCGAAGTGCGTGAATCAACGCAGCAAACTGATCAGCACCTAATGTGCCCCCGTTGGATGATTTCTGTCGCACTCGGTATACACTGACACGTTAGGCAAGCGGCACACACTCATTAAAATGCAAGAGAGGTATCGTTATTCGCGACATGGCTAGGTATCAGTTACACGCCGAGCCCACCGTCATCGAATGTCTGTGCGCGGTCAGTATGGTCACGTGAAAATGGTGTCACCCCAGGACGGATGCACTGCCGCGTGTGGCTGCGCGTGATTTTTGTTTGGCCTCCACGACGCAGCTACAATCGCCACGTCCATTGCTTCACCATGCTATCTTTGCTTCCGAGATGGGGCGCGCATCGATTCCTCACCTATTCGACTGCTTTCCCAAAAGCATTGAGGGAATCTCGCTTTTTCAGCACATCATATGCGGTACCCAGCCAGGGTACGGCAGAATCCCGCCCAAAGCGTGAGACCAGCAAGACGAAAGCGTCGAAAAAGGTAGGAGATGTTCCCAAGAAGAAGAAGAAGGATCAGCCATGGGAGCGGCGTGATGAGAACACAGGTGAACTTTTGCCTCTCCCATACGATCGAAAGCCTACGAGGCGCTCACGCTTTGTGATTTACCTCATGGAACGTCTGCAAGAGCTTAAGAACAAGCCCGAGTTCCGAAAGACGGGTCGTAATGGCAACAGTGTACTGGACATGATTGCCGTATCATCTGCCATTGGATCCGAATGGAAGAATCTGCCGGAGTCGGAGCGTCAACGTATTGATCAGCTGCATGCTAAGCATGTGGCTCAATATGAGAAGGATCTGGAGGCGTGGAAGCACAGCCTGACTCCGGACGATATTCGGCGTCAAAACCAGTTCTTAAACTATCAGCGCAAGAATGGAAAGAAAGCTGTGCCTCGAAATATCTCTGCCCCTGACGAGCCCAAGCGGCCCATGTCGGCCTTCTTCCTCTTCGCCCAGGATCTGCGCGCGTCGATCGATACGAGCAGCATGTCCGTCACCGACTTTGCGCGACAGGCTGGCGCTCAGTGGAAGTCGCTGAGTGCTGCTGAGAAAGAGCCGTTTGAGTCTCGTGCTCGTGCCGAGAAGGAGGAGTACCAGAGACGCATCGAGCAGTACAAGGCATCGTCTTCGATGTAGACCTACATATAAAATAGCGGCTCGTCCTACTTGCGGTTCGACAGGTAATGATGAATGAGACCAGCCGTTGACGAGTCGTGGCCCGTCGACAAGGCCTGTGATGGGTCGTGTTGTTCCAGCAGTGGCAGGATCTTTTTAGCTAGAACCTTGCCCAGCTCTACACCCATTTGGTCGAAGGAGTTGATGTTCCAGATAAAGCCCTGCGTCGCGATCTTGTGTTCGTAGAGCGTGATCATGGCACCAAGCGTCTTCGGCGTAATTTTTTGGACCATGATGCTGTTTGTAGGCCGGTTGCCAACAAACACTTTACTCTTGAGCAGCTCTCTGTTGGAGGCCTTATCGCCCAGGTCTTTCTTGACTTCCTCTTCCGTCTTGCCGAAAGCCAACGCCTCGGGCTGAGCGAAAAAGTTGGACAAGAGAATGTCATGATGCTTGCCAATGGGGTTCAGCGTCTCAATAGGCGCAATAAAGTCGCAAGGCACCAACTTCGTGCCCTGATGAATGAGCTGATAAAAGGCATGCTGCCCATTCGTGCCTGACTGACCCCAGATGACCGGACCCGTCTGATAGTTGACAGCCTCGCCAGTTTTGGTGACAAACTTGCCGTTGGACTCCATATCACCCTGCTGGAAGTAGTCGGCAAACTTGTTCAAATATTGATCATAAGGAAGCAGGGCATGTGACTGTGCGCCGAAAAAGTTGTTGTACCACACACCCAGCACAGCGAGAATCACCGGCAAGTTTTCCTCCAGGGGCGTCTGTAAATAGTGCATGTCCATCGCGTGCGCACCGTCCAGCATCTCCTTGAAGTTGTCATAGCCAATGGACAGCATAATGCTCAGACCGATTGCACACCAGAGACTGTAACGACCGCCAACCCAGTCCCAAAAGCGGAACATGTTTTCCTTGGCGATACCAAACTCCGTCACAGCAGCCTCGTTCGTGCTGAGAGCCACAAAGTGCTTGGAGACATGCGCCTTGTCCTTGGCTATATTTAAGAACCAGTCACGCGCTGTCACGGCGTTGGTGATCGTTTCGATCGTTGTGAAGGTCTTGCTAGCAATGATGAAGAGCGTCGTTTCGGGATCGCAGAGACGAAGTGCTTCGGCCATGTGCGTGCCATCGACGTTGGATACAAAGTGCATCTCAAGATCACGCTTCGAGTATGCGCGCAACGCTTCACAGACCATCACGGGGCCCAGATCCGAACCGCCAATACCGATGTTGACGACCGACTTGATCGGCTTGCCCGTGTATCCCTTCCATTCTCCAGAGCGCACAGAATCCGTAAAAGCATGCATGTGCTCGAGCTCAGGCTTGATTTCGTCGACCCCGGGCTCAGAAAGCTTCAGATCGCCTGGCAGGTCGCGAAGCGCCACATGCAATACAGCACGGTCCTCCGTCGTGTTGATGTGCTCACCACGGAACAGGGCATCACGCTTCTCTGCCACATTCGCTTGTTTGGCAAGATCGATAAGCTTGCCAAAGATCTCTTCATCAATCAGGTTCTTACTGTAGTCCAGCAAAAGCGACACGTCATTACCCGGTGTCGTAAAGTGCTGCGAGAACTTTGCGAAGCGATCCTTGTCCGAACCAAACGCCTCGCGAAGATTGATTTTCCTAGTATCGTAGAGATGCTTTAGTTCATTCCAGGCAGGCAGCTGTGTCAAACTCGGGGTGGCTGACATGTTCAGGAAGGCTGGCAAAACGAGTCCCGTGCGTCAACTTTTCCCGACACGCACGCACCCTGGGTTCAAGTGGAGGCGCCTTGAACGACGGGGAAGTATGCACATCGAACGCCCAGCGAGCAAATGCTTTCTTTTCAGCATCGTCATGGCGGAACGGCAGAGCAAGTGGGACAGGCCGTCAACAGAGTCCAATGCAGCGTCTCATGGTACTGTTGCACGTTCCAATGATATTCGACCAGCTGCTAAGATGGCTGCTGCTGCTGCTGCTCGCATCGCCGCTCAATTTGCCAAGCCAGACCCGGCCGCGCCAGGCGCGCTCGTACGCCACCCTGACCTAGATGAAGACGCGCCAGATGGTGCCTTCACACACGACATTGAAATCAATGATCACAGGAATAGATATCTATTGACGAAAGGCCAGACACAGGAAGATTTGCGGCAAGAAACTGGTGCACGTGTATACACACGAGGTACATGGTACCCAGACCGTACCATGATACGGCCCAATGAGCCGCCTTTGTACTTGCACATCACTGCTGACTCGCGTGAGAGCTTGAATCGTTGTATTGCGCGGATCAATAATCTGATGGTCCAGGACCTGCCTCCGCTCCTTGACGATCGCCTGCATCGCAACGATCCTCGCGCATCCAACGAGGAAATAGTGCCCATCAATTTGGAACCACTCCGCAATTTTAATGTGCGTGCCAAAATTGTCGGTCCCTCCGGTCTGTTTGTCAAGTATATACAGCATGAGACGCGCGTGCGCGTGCAGATCAAGGGCCGAGGATCAGGTTACTTGGAGGGTGATACTGGTCGAGAGCTTCAAGAAACCATGCATATCCATCTTTCAGGCCCAGAGTCGTTGCAAGTACGACGTGCAAAAGAGATGGCACTTGACTTGGTGGATGCGGTAACAGAGGAATGGAAAAAGGCGCGCACTGCGATGGGTGCTCACGATGCCTCCAAGTCAGAGACAGAAGCACCGCCTGAGCCAACGTACGATGATGTGCCTCCGCCACCTCCAAGTGACCCAGCGCCCCCACCACCCCCAGAAAGTGCCGAAGTGCCTCCACCACCTGAAGATGACGTGCCGCCTCCGCCGCCTACCGATGAGCCACCGGCCGATCCCGAGCCACCTGCACCGGAGGCTGAGGCAAATACAGCTACTCTGGACGAGGAAGAAGAGGCCGCCTTGCAGCAGTATTGGCGCGACTACGTCAAGTGGGAACAGAGTTTCGTAAACTACCATGGTCGCCGACCCACGAAAGAAGAAGGTGGTCAAGACGTACCGCCCGAGCACCGTGCTTAGTTTGTACTTCATAGTTCAAAATCCTCGACGCATTCGTTTTGCCGCTCGCGGGGGCGATAGATGCGCGCGTTTTTGAAAAATAGAAGCAGGTGGCTCTGGAGCCACATCGTCGGACTCATCGCCCGATGTAGCTTCTGACGACGTGTCGGATGCAGCGTCTGACGTGGTATCACTATCCCATAAGAAGGCCTCCTCTGCATGTTTCCAAGCATCATGCTTGTCTGCCAGGGGGTCTGACCCGTCAATCGACTCATAGACATGGTCCATGACATTGTAAGAAACATCGAGATCGCGTGCACGTCGAAGCAGAGATGCGCGCTGGAGAATATCGGGTGTATTGTTTATCAACCACGTTCGCTTTTCCAGATGCACTTCGCGGGGATGGGCATGGTACAAAGACGACATGAGTTCCAATACCTGTTCAGCAGCGTGAACAAGTGCTGCATTCTCGGAAGCCAAGGCGTGTTGAAGAATATCGCGCCAGTCCAATGTTCGAGCTTTAGAATGTCGGTCTAGATTCCAATGTCGGTACTGGAGAAACGTGCGAAGTGCATCCGCTCTGTACATGGCCGGGTTGGACTTGCACTTGTTGACTTCACGTTGCAAAGATTCCGACGAGATAGAGGCAGGCTCTGACCAGGCGATATGCAATAGGATTGTATGAAGACACGCTTGGATGGCGATCCACAGTTGGCCCTGGGTATATGGGTTCAGGTGCTCTTTCGTCAAGGCAGCTACCTCTTCAGATAGGAGCCAATTCGGTGAAGGTACATCTGCAGCACTTAAAGGCCATAATAGCATAGGACGCCGCCGAATTTCATCCAAGGCATGTTCGCCCAGTGATTGTCGCCAATCAGAAGGCTCTGGGTCAACAAGAGCGTCAGAGAGAGCTGCCTGTATATGACGCCGATTTCGGGCATCCACGCTTAGCTGTTGACCTACGTCACATGTCTCTTCATACTCTAGTGATGCTAAGAGGTTCTTGAAGTCGGCCAGCTCCTGAGCAGGCAAACGCGCTTCTTTCCGTAGCGTCTTGCCACGCTTGGACGCGCGGATCATAATCAAGACGCGTGTTGTATGACGTCAGCAAATAAAAATAACGGAAGCACTTCGGGGAAATTCTTGGTTTTCCTGCGTGTTCATTACGTGCGATCATCAAAATGGACGGCTTTGGAGATAAGACTCAGATGCTCAATATGGGAAAGAAGGTATGTTGTAGCTGATTAATGCCAAGATCCTTGGAAAGGTCATGAATAAGAATAGTGACGGCCAAGGTGGAATGGGCGGCGGTTCCTTTGGTAATGGCGGCGGCAAGTCGAACATGCTGATGGGCCTCCTTGGCAACTTTATGGGAAAGAACCGCTACGGTGGTGGCGGTGGCTCCATGGGCGGTGGCTCCATGGGCGGCATGGGCGGTAGTTCCATGGGCGGCGGCATGGGCGGTGGCTACGGTGGGGGCATGTACTAATGGCTCTACTCGATGGTGACTATCAAAATACATCCATTATTTCGTTTGTGTCCTAATATACATAACTATCCATGCTGTAGGTGAGCTCTTTCTTTTATAATTTCATCTTCTAATTCAATAAGAGCATCGAGATTCATCTCGCCCATTTCAGCGGTACCTTGTTCCTCCAGCTGAGCTTGAGCACGTTTATACTCTTCATGTAAAATGCGTCCGAAATCCTGAGATAAGTGAATACATACATACCTCATAGCTTATATCGATGTCCACGGGCTCCTCCTGAAACCAGATCGAGTTTCTAAGTTTAGAAATTGAATTTTCGCGTTTTTGCTGGCGATCGGCTTGGATTTGTTGGAAGCATCGCTCTCGGATGTATTTCCTAATATGTGAAGCAGCATCCTTGCTTGTAAGCGCCTGCTTCGTGCTCCTATGCGTAGGCATGTCGCATGACACCAGCTGCACCACCACAATGATCTCGTTGCCCGCCCACCTCTTGTGTTGCGCGCGTCCCACGAAATGGTAGTCTACACACTTGCATTGCTTACCAAAGCTCTTGTGACACGCGACGCGTCACTTTGGCAAGCCTTTTTCCCACTGCTTCGTACGAGTCGAACGAGACACGCATCGGCCTGACATGCCGTCCGCTCGGTCATCCGGCGCTGGTGCCATGCGTGGACGTGGAACATTTCGCCGTCGTGGCTCAGGCGTAATGCAGCGCGGACCAACGCGAAATACTGCTTCGACCGCGACGAATGTTGATATTGCCACCACGCAAATTGAAGAACGTTTTGCGGCCGTGAAAAGGCATGATATTATTGATGAGCAGATGGGCTTTGTGCGTCTGGAACAAGGTGAAACACGACAAGCATGGATGGTGAATATGCACCCCACACTCATGCCTGACGACGCGCACCCCTCCGGACGCTCCGGCGTAGACTACTACTTTATTCAAGATGACGCGTCTATGTTCAAGGTTACTGTGACATATCAGCCATACTTTTTGCTTGGTTGCTTTTCTGGCACAGAGTCCATTGTGGAAGAGTGGCTTAAGCGTCGGTTTGAAGGTTTACTTCACTCCGTGGAGCGCAAGTACAAGGATGACCTCAAGCTGCCAAACCACCTTGTAGGTCATCAGCGTCTAGTGCTGCAACTGCGCTTTATGAATGTGCAAGATCTACTCACAGTACGTAAGGAGCTTTTGCCACTTGCGCAGGAAGCTCAAAAAAAAGTATCGGCTGTCGAAGCCTATGCCAATATGCTACATGATGAGGCGGCCGTCGGCGTGGAAATGGAAGAGACGTCCTACATGACGCGTGGCGGCGGTCAGAATCCAGAGCAATGCGTTGTGGCGTTGTGGGAGTATGATGTGCCGTATTACTTGCGTGTGGCCATTGACAATGACATTCGTGTTGGGCTTTGGTATGATGTAAGCTTTCACGAGGGAACGGTGTCTATGCGAGCAGTGCCTGAGCGTGTGAAGCGTGCGGATCCTGTGGTTATGGCGTTTGATATAGAGACCACGAAGCAACCACTCAAGTTCCCCGACGCAGAAGTTGATGTCATCATGATGATTTCTTACATGATTGATGGCCAGGGTTTCCTTATTACCAACCGCGAGATTATTAGCGAAGATATTGAGGATTTTGAATATACACCGAAGGACGAGTACGAGGGACCGTTTATTATTTTTAACGAACCGAATGAGCTTGCCTTACTTCACCGTTTTTTCTCACATGTACGCGAATCAAGTCCGACAGTGATTGCGACGTACAATGGTGACTCCTTCGATTTTATGTTTGTCGATACTCGAGCTCGAATTCATGGCTTGGATATGAAACAGGAAATTGGCTTTGCGAGGGACTCCGATGACGAGTACAAAAGCCGGCACTGCGCGCATCTTGACTGTTTCCGGTGGGTTAAGCGTGACTCGTACCTCCCTCAGGGAAGCCAAGGCCTCAAAGCCGTGACCGTAGCCAAGCTTGGCTACGATCCCATGGAGCTGGATCCAGAGCTCATGACGCCCTATGCGTCAGAACAGCCGCAGACTCTAGCACAATATTCAGTGTCTGATGCTGTGGCCACGTACTATCTCTACATGAAATACGTGCACCCTTTCATTTTCTCATTGTGCAATATCATTCCCCTGAACCCAGATGAGGTACTTCGAAAAGGTACCGGCACGCTGTGTGAAACATTGCTCATGGTGCAGGCGTACAAGAGTCGTATTCTCATGCCGAACAGGCATGTGGACCCCATCGACAATTCTTATGAGGGACATATTCTGGAGTCAGAGACGTATGTGGGCGGACATGTCGAGGCATTGGAAGCAGGAGTATTCCGCAGCGACATTCCTACTGACTTTCGCATTGATCCATCTGCTATGCAGGCGCTCATCGATGATCTTGACAAGGCTTTGCAATTTAGTATCACAGAGGAAGGACATATGACCCTGGACGACATTGAAAATTACGCAGAAGTTCGCGCGGAGATTTGTGGCATGCTGGAAGAACTCCGTGATCACCCTGTGCGACAGGACAAGCCGTTGATCTATCATTTGGATGTGGCTGCCATGTATCCCAATATTATGTTATCAAACCGACTCCAGCCTGACTCGGTGGTAGATGAGGCGATGTGTGCCTCGTGTCACTTTAATCGACCGGGAATGAGCTGTGACAAGCGCATGAAATGGGCATGGCGTGGTGAATACTTTCCTGCGAAGCGAGATGAAATCAACATGATTCGACATGCGCTTGATATGGAGACTTTCCCGGGTCGTGATGCTCAGGGCAGGACGCGAACATACCAGGAGCTGAGCGCAACAGAGCAGTCTGCCCTCCTACAAAAGCGCCTCGCGGACTACAGCCGCAAAGTGTACAAACGTGCTCATGATACCAAGACCGTTGTGCGTGAAGCTATTATTTGCCAGCGAGAGAATCCATTTTACATTAACACAGTGCGCGATTTCCGTGACCGTCGCTACGAGTACAAGGGTCTGCACAAAAAGTGGAAGAAAAACTTGGAGAAGGCCAACGAGAGTCATGCACTGAATGATACCCTAGAAGCAAAAAAGATGATCGTGTTGTATGACTCGTTGCAATTAGCCCACAAGTGCATTCTTAATTCTTTTTATGGTTATGTCATGCGCAAAGGTGCTCGTTGGTACTCGATGGAGATGGCGGGTATTACGTGCTTGACCGGAGCGACTATCATCCAAATGGCGAAGGAACTGGTCGATCGCATTGGTCGTCCGCTGGAATTGGATACCGATGGCATTTGGTGCATGCTGCCAGGGACCTTTCCCGAGAACTTTACATTTCGTTGCAGGAATGGTAAGCCGTTTGGTGTGTCGTATCCGTGCTCTATGCTGAACTATATGGTGCATCGGCGCTTTACGAATCATCAGTATCATGACCTTGTTGATGCACGGACGGGCGAGTATCGCGTGCACAGCGAGAATAGTATTTTTTTCGAGTTGGATGGACCGTACCGCGCCATGATTCTGCCATCGAGTAAGGAAGAAGATAAGCTGCTAAAGAAGCGTTACGCTGTCTTCGATGAAGATGGCTCGCTGGCAGAACTCAAGGGCTTTGAGGTCAAGCGGCGTGGTGAACTTCAACTGATCAAAGACTTTCAGAAGCAGATTTTCAGCAAGTTTTTGCTGGGTGACTCGCTCGTGAGCTGCTATGCAGCCGTAGCACAGGTGGCCAATCAGTGGCTTGATGTGTTGTACAGCAAGGGCACAACACTTCATGACGAGGAGCTGATTGATCTGATTGCCGAGAACAAGAGCATGTCCAAACTGTTGAGTGAGTATGGCGCGCAGAAATCGACGGCCATCACGACTGCCAAACGACTGGCCGATATTCTGGGACAGCAGGTTGTGAAAGACCGTGGCTTGGCGTGTAAGTTTATTGTGTCAGCCAAGCCGCATGGTGCCCCAGTTACAGATCGTGCAGTGCCTGTGGCCATTTTCAATGCTGACCCTGATGTGAAAGCACACTTTCTGCGTCGCTTCTTGCGAGACAACTCGCTCACGGACTTTGACTTGCGGAGTATCCTTGACTGGAACTATTACATTGAGCGGTTTGCCGGTGTCATCCAGAAGCTCATCACGATTCCCGCGGCCATGCAAAAAGTGCCGAATCCTGTGCCGCGAGTCAGGCACCCTGACTGGCTCATGAAACGCGTTGCAGCCCGAGAGGACAAAGTAGCACAGGTCAAATTAGACACGCTCATGTCCAGCAAGACTGTGCAGGCGCGGACCAAGGCTCCAGCACCTCCGGCAGACAAGCCTATGCCACAGGCCACTATGCCGCCCCCTCTGCCGCCGCTGCCACCAATCGAGGAAGACTACCCTGGATGGGTCACAGCTATGCGCGAACGCTGGCGCCGCCGTCGTGCTGAGCGCCGCGGCGTGCCGAGACCCCATTCGACCCTAGGTGGTCACTTTGCCGAACGAAACACGGCGATGGCTTCCGCGACATGGGACATTGTGCACCTGGCACCGACGTCGCGACCAGGTGAATTTCGAATGTGGGTGCTTGTGGACCGCCAGCTTCATGCGCTGCGGATGCATGTGCCGCGACAAGTGTATGTCAACTTTATCCGCCCACCCAAGCCGGGTATGTTGCGTGATACGTATGTGGCCGAGTCTGTGTATCGAACGCTCCCACGCGGTGCTTCGCCTCGTCACCTGATGCGCCTCACAATCCCGGAGAGCGAGTATGTGGCGCGCGAGTCTCACTTCGCCTCACTGCTCAACCACCCGAATGTCGATGGCGTGTACGAAAAAGACGTGCCGCTCGACGTGCGTGCTATTTTGCAGCTGGGCACTTCATGCGTCTTGCGTCCTGGCACGCGACTGGCACATGCGCTAGACACGGGCCTCTCGCTCGCTGACCTCACACATGCACCTCCCGCGACAAGCCACGCCGCGTATCTTCGAGGCGGTCGTGCTATGCGTGTCATGTATTTGTACCACGCTTCTGACACGAAGCGGCATGCTTATGTACTTGTGATGAGTGACGGTCATACTAAGGTGCACATTGTCGACTCGGCAGGTTTGAAACAATGGCCCTCTCTTGAGAGTATGTACGCGGAACGTCTCGAGGCCATGCGACAGACCGGTCGTGTGCGTGATGGAGAGGGTGCGTTTGATTACCCGCCGTCGCTCACCTGTGATGTCGATGTCCACACTAGTGAGACACAAGTGTTCCGTGCTTTGGCGCGCGATTTCCGCGAGGCTCGCGCCGCGCGTCACGGTGCACAGCTGCTGACGATCTGCTCGTCACGGCCCCTGAGCTACTATGACGCACACATGCACGTCTCTGCTGAATTGCCCGTGCTCATGGTCCCTGCATCGCGTGCCGAGGACGCTCTGCCCGCTCTTCAATGGCAATCATATGCAGCTCGGCGTATGGTCAACTGCTACTTGCGCACGTCGGCGTGGCTGCATCGCTGGATCGAGCTCGCCGCGCATCTTGATGTACCGCTAGGCAACTTGCCGCGTGACTTTGCGCTCTTTGGTAGCGACGTGGACTTTGCACGGCGCCTGCAGCAGAATGACATGGTTTTATGGTGGACATCAGCCCCTAGGCCGGACCTCGGTGGGCGTGAAGAAGACACGCATGCAGGCACAGACGAGCTTGAGAGTCTTGAAATCACGAATCCGGGTGCATACGGCAACGTTTGCCTGGAGGTCCAGGTCTCTGATCTTGCCCTCAACTGTGTCCTTCAAAATGCCAGTGTGCACGCCATGGAAGGTATAGGCGCTGCATCTATGGCACTCGACTCCGCTTCGCATTCGCTCGACGAATATGCTCGGGGCCGTGTGCCAATGTCTGCTGACCTCGGAGATGCCGTCTTGACGTCACAGACATTCACGACGGTACGGAGTATGGTCAAGGCATGGCATATTGAAAAGACCCGTGGTTCGTCTGTTTGTGCATCAGTCTTGGCCGACAACTTTTGGCGCTGGGCGAGCTCAGCACGCGCTGCCATGTACGAACCAGCACTCCAGCGTTTTGTGCATCGGCTGATGCGTAAGACTATGCTGCAGTTGCTCGCTGAACTTCGTCGATTGGGTGTGCAGATTGTGTACGCGAACTATTCGCGTATGTTACTTCTGACGAACCGCCCGACGGCCGGCAGTGCTGTGGCTTATGGTCGATATCTGATGAGCGCTGTAACAACGCCAGATGTATTCCGTCACATCAGTCTCCATATTGTGCACATATGGGAGTACCTCGTGTTTCTGGACATGGCAAACATGGGCGGCATTATTGCACATGAACCAGAGAAAGACTTGCCGGACGATGTGGACATTGAAATGGCGTGGAACATACAGGCATTTCTGCCACAGGCGCTCCAAGATCGTTTCGCAAAAGCCGTGGGTGTATTCATTTATGAACTCTACCAGGCGAAGCGCGCGGCTTGCGCAGCACAAGCCGATCGTCCTGTGATGCGTGCTCTCTCTCAAAATACTCAACTTGCATCCAATGCCGTCCCTGAAGAAAAAGACCTATCTAGTGCTGCGGATGCCAAATATATTGTCGCCCACGCCATGACACCGCGACTTTTGCGTATGGTCAGTGAGATACAGGAAGAGCGAAAGGGCCCTATCAACAAGGACGAATGGGCCTTCCCACAGTTGCCAGGCTCACACCTTGTCATGACCAATCCCACGCTGGAATTCATCAAGGCCACGACACGTGTACTTGCTCTCTTGAAAGATGCAGCGCTTGAAGCGCAGATATGTAAGCGGAACTTGCTTGACCTCATTGGAGTACGCGAGTTCTCGCCCGTTGCAGAATGGCAGAATCCATGCCTGTCATTCCGCCTGCCATGGGTCATTTGCCATTTTTGCAACGATGACCGTACACTGGACCTGTGCCGTGATGCCGACCTGATTGCCAGTTCAGATCAACATGACTGGCGCTGCGCGCGCTGTGACACATTGTATGATCGCACAGACATTGAGCTGCGCCTCATTGCCCTTGTACAGCAACAAGTTGCTCAGCATGCTGTCCAGGATCTTGTGTGCAGTCGATGTGAGCGCGTCAATACGTCGAACCTTGCACCATACTGTTCGTGCTCCGGATCTTGGGTTCACAAAACTTCGCCGGCAGACACGAACCGTCGCTTGCATCATGCCCTAGCCATTGCTCAGTTCCACGCATTCCCCTTGCTCGAGGCCACCGTCCAAATGTGGTTGGCGTCAACGTAATGTGGAGGGATCCTATTTCTTGTACTTGTACTAAATATCTTTTTGCCACACACGTTCATAATGGTAGACGTGGCACCTGCTCCCCTTCCTATAGGCATGGCACGCCCTCTGCCTGATCAGATTCCGGAGAATGCACCTGAGCACTGCCCTGGTGTTGAGTCCGAGGCCGCTGGGCATGCGAACGCCTGTCAAGGATGCCCGAATCAGAATCACTGCCAAACAGCACCCAAGGGCCCCGACCCTGATCTGCCCGTGATTCGAGAACGCATGCAGTGCATTGGCTCCAAGATCTTAATTATGAGTGGCAAAGGTGGTGTTGGAAAAAGCACCTTCACATCGCAGCTGGCATGGGCTTGTGCCAGTGACCCAGATGCACAGACGGCGGTACTCGACATTGACGTGTGTGGCCCATCGATCCCCACGATCCTGGGTCTTCGGAACCAGTACGTCCATGCATCATCTTCAGGATGGACTCCTGCGTTCGTAACGGACAATCTTTCGTGCATGTCGGTGGAATTTCTGCTGCCGTCAACTGAGGCAGCCATTATTTGGCGCGGCCCCAAAAAGAATGGTCTAATTAAACAGTTCCTCAAGGATGTCGACTGGGCTGGTGGTATGGATGCACCTTCTACGACGGACAAGACCCTCATTGACTACCTTCTTGTGGATACTCCGCCAGGTACATCGGATGAGCACCTATCTATCGTGGGCTATTTGCGTGAATCTGGTATTGATGGTGCTGTTATCATCACGACACCACAAGAAGTATCGCTTCAAGATGTCCGAAAAGAAATTTCATTCTGCCATAAGATGAAAGTGCCTATTATTGGCATCGTTGAGAACATGGCTGGCTTCGTATGTCCTTCATGTCATGGTCGCTCTGATATCTTTTACCCTTCCACGGGTGGTGCTAAAGCCCTCTGTGAAGAGTTACATCTTCCATTCCTTGGCAGTGTCCCGATTGATCCGCGCATTGCGAGGTGCTGCGATATGGGGGAGAGCTTTGTCGAAGAATATCCTGACAGTCCCGCGAGTGAAGCGTATTTAGCCATTATCGACAACATCAAAAAGCAAGTGGCAAAACATTAACGACGTGAATCTGTACATTTTCTAAAGACTCATACCCCTGGAACCAAGTATACCTGTGCATGGTATACAAAGCCGCAGTTGGCCGTTGGCACACGATATGGAACACTTGTTGCATATCAAAGCGCCGCAGCCCTGACAGGCTCGTTTTACGTCTAAGAAGCCGAAACGGTGGTCACATTGGCCGATGCATTGCTCCTGAGGAGCTTTGGGCAATGTCGCTGCACCTGGTAGTGTCCATACATATACTTCTCCGTCCTCATGGCCTGTGCAGAGCGTAGAAGTGTTTGGCATGTAAAGGCAGGTGGCTTTGCTGCTTTGGCGCAGAGACAATACCGTATTCTTCTCCAAGCGCCATCGAGGCGGTGTGGCACGTGCATGATTCGATACAATGTCCCACATCACGATGCAGTCACGATGCCCCGTCACCAAAACACCCAATTTGTCCACATGAAAATCGCGGGCCACAAATGTCATGCTCGACGGTGGATCGTTGGTGGCACTGCGTGTGCTTTGATGCACCAGTAAGAAACCGTTGATCGACCACACCCATACTTCAGAGCCAGCCGCGGCGGCAATCCATCCACGCTGATCATCAATGGCCACAAGCTGGATAGGTTGGTCTGGTTCCTTGAGCTGTCGAACAAAGCGGCACCGGTTCAAGTCCCATACGATAACCGAATGGTCAGCGCTGCCTGTGACCGCAATACTCCATGTCGACGAGGCCGCACAGCACAATACGCCGGCAGTATGACCCGGTAAGGCTGCACGAGTTTCAAGGTGGGGATTGGGTAAGTGTAGTGCATATAATTGCGTCATGCCATCATCAGATCCGAGAACGACCACATCTCGCAAAATGACCATGCAAGAGATCCGCCCGACTGATGCGTGCTCCAGCATAGCGACAAGATCGTCTTCATGATCAAAAAATCGCACAGAATTATCGACGTACCCAAAGGAGAGAGAAAGATTGGCATCAAGCAAGTGGATTTTATCGCGCGTCGAGGCACAAAGCGATTCTGGTAGGCCGATCATATGGGCGACGGGGCCAGGTGCTACTGTCATGGGCAATACGCTTTGAAGCAGATATGATGGGTATAATAGCAGGTCTGTGGCCTGCCATGGCTCTGGCTGTGCCCGCGGTGGCCTTGGCGGATGCGGACGAGAAAAAAGCTGGGTGGGTGTTTGTCCGAAGTTGTGCACGACTTGTGCAGCAGCCTGGCGCTCAAGTGCCGAGTCAATGCCTTCAAGATCGACACTATCAGCATACGACATAGGATGGAACACGTTCGTAGCCGCCACGGCCTCTGGTCCTCGTGATTTATATCCAAAGATGAGATCGATCCATTCGTGCAGATGTGCACTCACATGGTCAGATTCCAGCGCTTCGCGGTGCTTTTGTACAAAGAGGAAGGGGTCATTTCGCGCCCATGGAGGCAGGGTGACATGATTTACTTGTGTGCCAGCTTGAGTCGTGCCAAAGTCTAGTTGGTGCATATTGATGAACATTTCAGGAAGAAAGAAGAACTCGGGGATCAGCTCTCGTACATCAGCGCGCGATTTTTCACTGGCCGAAGTCCAGGCATGGCCGACGGAAGCAAACAAGCGGTCAGGTAGATCGAATGAGCCGCCATTCATACTTTGCAGGATCTGTGCAAAAGGCATGACTCGTACGAGGAAGCCACAGACAGAATTAGCCGTGGAATAATGGGTGCCGTAGTGGAAGGGCTCTAGTTGCACTTGTAGCAATTGCTCGTATCGCTCGTCAAACTCGGCATGGCGTGCCTCCGTCTGAGCACCCATGGGCTTGTCCAGCTGCCGGAAGCTTTCTGGATGCGTCAGGTCGAGCGTCATGCTAGTATAATCGGCCAAAATCCACGGAAACACAGGGAATTGTGTTAGATCGTTCATAGTGCGCCCTGCGACGGTGTTGAGTGCCATGAGGTACTCGGCATTGGACATGCGCCGTTCCTGCCAGGCCAACGTCTCACGACCGACCGGAGAGCGCCGGAGCATAACGCCCTTGAGACGCGCAGGCGCCGTTGTCATTTCTCGGACGCCATCCACGAGGGCTTCGCTGTCCGACAAGGCCGAAGGCGCCTTAGCACGCACCATATCTTTCAAGCACGTCATATGCGCTTGTGTAGGCAGAACGAGCAAGCAACTCTGCCCATCGTGGAAGAAAAGTTCCAGCGCCGTTCGCCGATGCAGCCATGCACGGTCCAGACAAAGTCGGAGCTGTTCCCAGCGCCATATCTGCACGGGTGTGCTGCTTTGTGCCACCTGTGCGACACCGGCCGCCACGATTAAGGCATCGCGCTCGTGTGGCGGAGCTTCCCAGACATTGACGATTTCACCGTTCGGGCGCTGGAAGTAATCGTCCAACAAGTACAGATGCTGAGCACCAGCAATAAGCAGGCTGCTCTGGACGTCAATGCCGACGACACGCGACGTGTTGAGAATCTCCTTCACACTGTCACCAGGTTCAAGGGTGCGCAGAATGCAGCGGATCTTGTCACTCAAGTCGTCCGGTGGAGCGATGGCCATGTGCGCGGGTGATGGTGAGGCGACATTGGGTGCCGTATGGCCGGAAGAAGGACGCGTGTCTACCACAGGCATGGCATCTAGGTCGATATGCTCGGGCAGTGGCACGGCGTCCTGCTCAGACACATGAATGTGCACGTCGGGCGCCACGGGCATGGACACATGGGTCTGCATGACGCGGTGCGGAACGGACCACAGCTTGATGCGCGCACGCGACGGGCCTTCGGTGGGATCGAGGTGCCAATCCATGGACGATACGTCAGGGGAGGGTAGTCGAAGCGAATCTCGCATGTCGGCCCATTGTCGACGCATGAACGCGATGTCTTCGCGTGTGTCTTGAGCCTGTCTGGCTGAGCGCACCGAGTCGTTGTCTCGAAGCGCTGTATGCCATGCACCGATCCGTGCATGCAGCTGCAAGGTTGACAGGGCGAGAGAGGATGGCTCGCAGCGCCATGTTTTGATGCGATCGCGTGCCAAAGAGCGCAAAAACGTTTGCTGCGAAGCGAGTGTCGAAGCCCACACAGCGCCGAAGGGCGGAGGCGTATCTGCGAGTGGGTCTTTGACAAGATCTGGCCAATGAGCACTCATGTACAAGAGGCACGACTGAGCCTGAGGGTGCGTAGTGCGGTGTTTGGTGGCATGGTGCGCGACGCACTGGATGAATCCCAGATCAGACGCGTCAGTGAGTAAGAATAGGCGTGCTTCGTAGCAAAAAGACAGTGTGGTTGAGGGCTCATCTGTGGCAAAAGAATGGAGCACGTTTCGTTCGAGTGCCAACGTCGTTTGCATGCGTGTCTTGAAGGAAACGAGGGCGGCGGGCGCATAGACAATGACCTGTGCGAGATCGAAGATGCGCAGTTGGAGCAGGAGGGAGCGCAGTGATTCATTGGAGGCCATTTCGAGCATGTCGGCGACGAGCTCGAGGGTATGTCGCATGACGGGGCGAGTGCGAATGAGACTGTCGATGCGCGCAAGTAGGGGGATGTAGACGGCCGTACAGAGCCGTGACTGGATAAGTGGATCGGAGGTGGGCATCGCTACCGCATGCAAATTGTGCAGAAGGGTAAGGGTGTGCGACGATAGCACGAGCTCGGCGATGCAGGCCGCGAGCATATCCACGAGGGCATCACACAACGCACATACACGCGGACCGCATGGCTCGTCCACAAAGCACGGCGCCGTGGCGCGAAGCACGGCAACGAGGGTCGGAGCGAGCATGAGAAGGGCACGTACATCCTCGTTGTGGGAGTGAACGACGAGCAAGCGAACCGAGTCTTCGAGGGCGGTCAGACCCGGAGGCGGTGCGGGAATGTGGGGCAGCGATGCACGCCGCTTGGCAGGTGCCGTGCGGCATGCCATCATGCCATGAGCCATGCACTGCACAATGACACGCAGAGCCTGTGGATGCGCGACGGCTGTAGCGTGAGCAAATGTATGGTATAAGGACGACTTGGGAGCGTGAGGGCCGAGCAGGAGCGTCCACATCCACGGGAGCACGCAAGGCACGTCCCAGTGCGGGGGCAGTGTGCGCTCTAAGACGCGGAAGCCACCGAGACGCGTCCAGGTTTGTGCGAGACTGGGCGATGTGCTGAGCAGCATGCCGACAAACTCTAGAACCAGAGGCACGTCGTCGCGAGCGAGTCCGGGACGAACGAGCATCAAGAGCCATTTAGGGTGCACGAGATCGGCGACCATGGCAGCACGGCGCGCATCATCTGCCATTATGCGCACGAGCACATCGAGCCATGTTCGTGCCATGCTAAGCGCACGTGCATCGGGCATCGCACACCGCGGGACGAGCGCCATGGAGCATGCTGTGGGTGGATAGGCCGTGTCTGCATCTGTGCGTGGGCCCGTAGCACCGAGGGTATGAGCAGATGGAGCGGTGTGCCCCAGCACGAGTGTGATAAAGTGCACGGTCGCCTGGATGTTGCGAGGTCGGAAATAATGATGCAAAGCGAGCGATGCGATGTGATTGATGACGTCGACAGGGACAAAGGGAGCGGCGCGTGCCCCGTGTACGAGACGACGAATGAGATGCACGTCACGGAGTCGGCGACTGCCTAGCGGAAGCACACGCGCGAAGTGGTGCATATACGCGAGTTGGACATCGAGCGGTGCGCGGATCCATAGAGACACGTCCATGAGGATCGCGCGGTACAGAGGAATGTTGACGAGCTGATCATCGACCACGACGGCGTTTTCAAGTAGAGACACGATCTGCGGCGTCAGCATGGGAGCATGCATGCGAAGGAGGACGCCCAGGACGCCATAGGCATGGGATCTTTCAGCATCCTCGGCGAGGCGCCACGAATGCGTGACGAGGCGAAGAAACAAACGCAGCGTGTGTTCGAGTGCCTCGCTCGAGTCTGCGCGCTCGATCAGGGCCAGCAGTACGGCACAGCCGCCGATGCCCCATACAGCATCGCCCAAGGCGCGTGGTACACGCACCGTCGGCACGCCGTGCACGATACAGTGGCCGCCGCTCGACATTTCTGTCGCTTCATTGGGCACCAGCACTTTCCCGTCCACACGCACCGTGTGCGCGGCTTGCAAGTGAAAGTAGAATCCAAAGGAGGGGAAGACATGCGCGGCGGCCGTGTACATGGCTGCATGGAGTGAAGCATAGGCCTGGCTGGGCGGCGAGGACGCATCGCCCAGCGCATCCAGACGCGCTTGTAGATGGGCCATGCTCGGATACGTTAGAAACCGCGCGAGGGGTCCCTGCAAGTGACCTGTGTACACGGGCATGAGCTCATACAAGAGCTGCGGGATGCTGGACGGCACCACCTGGTCATGCAAAAAGGCCGATGAGAGCGACCACACCGAGCCTGGTGACGTGCTGCCCAGCGAAACAGGCGCTGGGTGAGGCAATGCACCCGGCCACGGTGCTTGTAAGGTGCACGCTCGTTGGCCGTTCACGTAGACGTGCACGGTCGATGCCACATGCGGCGCTGACCTGGCGTGTGTGAGCACAATGTGCTGTGGCGTGTGCGTAGCGAGCTGCGTGCGTGGCAGTGCATATGATGTGGCGTGGCCTGGTGAGTAGACCAGCGAGCGATCTTCTAGTTGGAGGGAGAGACGCATGGCTGTGCCCTCGGGGCCCACATGCACGAGGTCCAGTGTGCCTTGGGACGCCATATGATGCAGTTCCACCGCGAGGGCCAGCGTGAATCCCGACGACGCGTCTGGTGGAAAGGGGCGATGCAGCGCGGAGATATGCACAGTCGCTGGATGGGTATCGTGTGCAGGGAGCACGAGGGCAGCGGGGCGATGCACAGATACGGCAACGTGGTGCAGTAACTCGAGGCGCGCACATTCCTTGTGAAGTGATGGTGCCTCAAGAAGGTGCTGAAATACGGTGCGCACATCTGCGGCGCTTTTCATGCCGTCGAGAAGTAAGAGGCGCAGGACGCGTTGTTCGTCGGCAGATCCTCGGAGCCAGGTGCGGAGGACGCGTGATAAGAGAGGCGTGCGGGAGAGCACGACTGCATTCCGGACATTATCACACAGCAGGTCGTGCAGAAGCACATAGGCGGTACGTGCCACCGGCGGTGCACACGCATCCTCAGCCAGGCACACGGCTCGAAACAGAGCTTGTGGATGGATCACCGATCGATGCCACGGCGGGACAGAGCCTGTGGCGTGCGACACCGCGCGAAATTGGTGGACGCCCTCGGCGACGTGGCCAATGCTCATGCCAAAGAGCAGAGCGACGACGCGATCGGGCATGGAGACGGCCGCGTTGAGGGAGAGCACGAGAGCGTCCCATCCAAGGCTGTGCTCAAACGCCAGCAGATTCGATGGGCTGTGCGATATGGCGTCGGTCAAGATGGCGAGAGTAAGAAGGAGCAGCTCTGTGCCGCGCGATGCGCTGGGCTCTTCGCGTCCACGCTGGACGGCCGCGATTAGTTTGCCGATCGCAAGAAAGCCCCCGCAGTCGCCAAATCCTTCGTACACCCGCGCTTGATGACTCCCGTTCTCCCACAACAGCTTGTGCACTTCATGTGCGACGGCCAGCATGGTGTCAGCATCGTTCGAGGGGCATGCGTGCACCGATTCGACGAGCGAGCGTAGCCGCGCACCTGCCCGTTCGCGCCGCTCTTGCTCGCGCTCGGTGGCGGAGGGCCATGCACCCCATGGACTGTCCCCTAGTGATGGGGACGTCTGCGCCAGCATTAGTGGCGCATGCATGCCATCGTCCGTCGCTCCATGCGACATGGATGACACACGCCACACCTTGCTCCGACTCAGCGCACGGCCATCGTTGGAGATACACACTTGCATTAGAAAACTACCTACGCCGCACTGGGCGCGTCCTGCATCGGCTGGGCCTCGGAGCTCGCCTGCTTGGAGTAGTCTGAGGTAAGCGAGTCGCGCACATACCTTCCATCTCAGCGTCCAAGTCTTCCAGCGACTTGGCGGGGCGGGCTTCGCGACGGCGCTTGGCCTTCGCGTTGCGCTTGGCCCGCGCACTTTTGGACGGCTTGGGCGCCTCGGGTGCCACGACAGGGGCGTGGGCCGGGTCGACCACGACCTCAATCTTGAGCGGACGCTCTGTATATGTAAGTCGAGCAGCAAATACGTACTGCCATCAATAAGGCGGTTGTTGTATTGTGAGTAAGCGCGGCTAGCATCCTCGGCACGCTGGAATTGGACGGTGACCACGCCCGTCGACTGGCCGTTGGCGCGGTAGCTCATCAGCACGCGGCGCAGAGGGCCAATCGTCGTCGAAAACAGCTCCTTGACCTGTGCCTCCGTCACATCCGTCGGCAAGTTGCTGACAATCACCTTGCTGCCCTGGCCCTGTGGACCACGACCAGGGATGACAAGAGGCGGTTGCTGGCGGTTAGCTTGGCTCACGGCCGCTGCTGCAGCTGCAGCGCTGCCGACAGCCGCTGCCTTGGCACCCTTACCACGCGACAAACTCGACTGGCGCGGGCCAGAGCTGCGGCGCGGGCGGGGCGTCTGCTTGCGCTTGGTTGAAATGATCTCGTCGAGGGACTTGTCAAGATTTGATGCCTGTACGTTCAAGTTAGTGAAAGTATCACAAAATCAATGCCATAGTGTAAGTACTCCATTCCACCAATGCCAGGTCCGCGAGCGTGGGAACCGGGAAGAGAGAACCAGTCCGTCATGTACCTGAGCTTGCACCCGGTGTACCTCGTCATCTTGAAGAAGACTCGGACGATCGCCGACGCATGGATGGATTCGGCCACGGCCGTAATTCATTTGTCGACCCTGAACGTCTGGATCACTTGCAACGCTTTGTACGAGACCAGGCGAATGTCTCTGCGATCGCGTGCGTGTCCATCGGAACAGGCTGAACGAAGATCTCAGTCTGCCCCGGTCCCCTGGAAGGCGCACTGCTGTCGCAACGCACTCTTCACTTGCTTCACGGGTCCCCGTACTTTTTCATGCTAACCATTTTTGTTCAGAAACAGACTTCGTTCCTGGTGATGCCTGCCTAGGAAAAAGGAAGCGGCAGCGTTGAAAGAAAGGCTCGCGACTGCTTTGCCATCGTACCACCAGCCCCCTTGGACGGGCCCCGCCCTGGGAATTGCGTTCGGCCGAGAATGAGGGCCCGGCGCACGTCGATTGGTCATCCGTAAAACCCCGAGCGTGCACAAGGCTAGTGCCTCGCCGCCGTCGTTTTTCGTACCTACACCCAGCTCTCATCATGCGTCCCAGCAGCATTGTTCACAGTGGTATGCCATCCGGCCACAAGTGGGTATGTATTTCAGTGTATAAGGCACAAGCTAACATGACAGATCGGATGGTGGGGCGCTTTTGGTGGCCCAACCCAGAAGGGAATTAAGTCATACGCTGTGTCGTCGTTCCAGCAGAACCCCTTCGCCGGTGTGTTCCAGGGATACTTTTTCAACGGTTTCCGCCGCGCTGCTAAGCAGCTGCCATACTCAGGCATTCCTTTTGTCGTCGGCTACTTCATTTACACGTGGGGCAACAAGGAGTACAACTACGTCAACTCCAAGGAAGGTCACCTTGCTCTGGGTGAGGAGCACTAAGGACCTTCTCCCGTCGACACTGGATTCTGTTGTGCAGCATCCTTATTTCCTTTGTAGCATATGCACAGAATCTTGCTCACCAAAAATATCTTTCTGGGCGGTCTATTCATCGAGCTGCATGTCGTCGGTGTGCGCACCCTCGTCGTACTCGTCGTCAGGGGATAGCAGCTGCTCTCGTAGACGACTACTGCGCCGCAGCGCAGGCCCTTCTTCGTTCACCGTCTCAGGAGCTGATGTGTCATCATGACTCTGGAGAGGCTCAGCTTGGTCTGAAAAGCTAGAGTCTTGACGAACGGGAGCGAACGGTGAAGACACTGGCCGACTCGACGGTCTGCGTGAGTTGAAAGTGAAACAATAGGGGCATATGTACTGGGTTTCATGAAGCTCGTTCTTTGGAACGAGGCCATTATGGTGGAAACAGTGCCTGCAAATAAGGGCGTACTGTTGGTCTTCAGGCGTGGCTCCGTACGGATCGGTGCCAAGAATCATATCCGCCACCTTGTCCATCCAGCCTCTCGGATATGACTGCTGTGTAGATGGCTCATTGCGTAGTGATGGGTTTTCAAGATGGGCTTGGGCGCTCGGAACGCCCAACACAGGCAGACCCGTTATAGGCGGCGCAAGCGCTTCCGTCGCTTTTGGCTGTTCGGCGCGCGATTCTGCAGTACCTTGGCTCATTGCCGATTTGTCTTTAGATGGCTTTCTCCTGAGAGAAAACATAGAGGCGCGCTTCTTTACGTTGGTGCCTTTTACGTCAGTAGAAGTCGACTTTAGATCACGCTTCTTCTCGTCATCGTACCGATCCAGAAGGCTGCGTAGATGATCAAAGTCTGTTGCCTTCTTAATCTCATTGATTTTTTCCCGCTTCTGTTTCCGAAGTAAGCCAAGATGCGACTCTTGTGCTCGTTCGAGGCGACGGAACCAGATGGACACGACTCGATGCAGAATCGCAATGAACAGGGGAGTGCCCAGCAACAAAAGCACAACAACCAATGATCTCGACGCCGCCCATTCTCGTCCCCAGAAAAATGACGAAAAGACCCACAACACAATTAATGATATGATCCAAAGGGTGATCATAATTTGCAGTACATTGTGAATCGCACGACGCTTGCGTGCTCGAATATCGGTCAGCGTAGACTCGGTCGACTGGATCTCTTTTTCTAAAGAATCTAGAAGGGTCTCATAGTCATAGCTATTTGCCCAGGTCCAGCGCGAGAAAGGGTTCCAAGCTTTGGGCCACCATGGCAACACGGGCCATGGCATGGCTCTTGCCTGAAAGAAACACAGGGGTTGATAGGGAAATTTTGCCAATTTTTTTTGATTGGCACATTGGGCCAATTGTGCATCTGGCATTCTGGTACCCCACGTCGTTGGGTTGTTTTCCATGACAGGTCAGTGGATGGGATGCAGGTCCTTCACATGCTGGACAAGGTTGAAATGTCATGCTCCTGCATGGATACGCACATATGCGACAAGAGCTGGATCGCTGGCATCTCTACCACCCAAAGTCGGCACGTATTTTCAAAGGCGTCTAGGGTTTGTATCACACAGTTCTAACGAGAAAGCGATGTCGAACAAAAACACAGCATGAACCAAAATGCTATTGTCGCGCCGATAGATTCGCATTTTAGGTATGTGCATGAACACCTTACGCCGGCAGTATGCAAGAATTTCGGTGGTCGCACATGCCACGAAATGTGCTCTTTGTCAAGAAGCACAGTGACACGCGCGTCACAAACGCATTCAAGGACGCTATTCAGTATTTACGGAAGACATACGATGATATCAACATTATTGTTGAGGAATCGACAGCCCACGAACTCGCACCTGACTTTCAGGACTTGATCTCGTTTCGTGTCGAGGAAAAAGCACTATTGGCAGAAAAGACGGATTTCGTCATTGCCCTAGGTGGTGATGGTTCCATTTTGCATGTGTCGAGTTTGTTTGATCAGCACGCTGTGCCTCCGGTTTTGAGCTTTTCTATGGGCACTTTGGGATTTCTACTCCCGTACGATGTTCGTGCTTTCCCGGAGGCTGTCAACGATGTATTTCACTCGCGCTTCTCACTCGCCCTAAGAAAACGCTTGTGCATGGGGCTCTGGGATAGCAGGCCGGAACAATGTTTGTGGCTTCCGGGCGAGAATTCATGCCGCGAATTGCATTTTATGAATGAGATGGTGCTTCATCGCGGCAGTGATCCCCATATGACCACGATGGATGCGTTCGTGGATGGTGAGCATTTGACTCGCACAGTGGCAGATGGATTGATCGTGTCTACACCTACGGGATCAACGGCCTATTCGCTTTCATCAGGCGGACCTATCGTGCACCCTTCCGTGTCGACTATGCTGCTGACACCTATTTGCCCTCGATCATTGAGCTTCCGCACAATCTTATTGCCGGACAATGCTCAGCTACAGATATTTGTGGCGGAAGATTCTCGCTCACAAGCAGAAGTGAGTGTAGATGGTCGTACGATTCACACACTCAAGTCGAGACAATCTGCCTGTGTGCAAATGTCGCCCTTTCCCATTCCTTGTGTCTCATTTTCACCTGAACGAAATGTGGCGCGTCGAAGTGGCTCGTCATATACTCATACCGATGATGATCGTTCCGTCATTTATGACAGTTGGGTTCACGACATCAACGTGCTGCTACGTTTCAACACATCTTTTACGCCGCGTGACAAATCAATATCGGATGAACGACAGGTCGAGGCGGCATATCGGGGAAATATACGCGCTTCACCTGCGAAACCCAAAAAAAAACAAACATCCGAGTGATCCCTTTGTACACCGCGGATCAACTGGCCCGCATCGCGGCTCACCATCATATATACCCTATCCAAACAAGCAAACTCTCCAGTCATCATCCTACACAGGTGTCGCATCAGTGCGAATTGTGAGCTGAGGACGAGGTAAATAGAACCTTAGTAGGATTACAGTGATGTTTTGCCTATAGAACAACATGGCCATGGGCACGCCACAGCAACGAGTAAAAACACATCAGCGCCACAAAAGGGAGCTTGCATGAAGCATAGTAACAAAACATTTACGAGCGCTCACCGCGAAGACGACGCGCCAGAGCAATGTCCTTGGGCTGGATTGTCACACGCTTGGCGTGGATAGCAGCCAGGTTGGTGTCTTCGAAGAGCGACACGAGGTAAGCCTCGCTGGCCTCCTGCAGAGCACCGATGGCCGACGACTGGAAGCGAAGGTCGGTCTTGAAGTCCTGAGCAATCTCACGAACGAGACGCTGGAAAGGAAGCTTGCGGATCAGAAGCTCCGTGCTCTTCTGGTAGCGACGAATTTCACGGAGAGCCACCGTACCAGGCTTGTAACGGTGAGGCTTCTTTACTGTATTGGGTTAGCACAAGACATGCACGTCATAATACATACCACCACCAGCCACGGGTGCCGACTTGCGAGCTGCCTTGGTGGCGAGTTGCTTACGAGGGGCCTTGCCACCGGTTGACTTGCGGGCTGTTTGCTTAGTACGCGCCATAGTGGTAGTAGGTCGTAACGACGCAGCCCACCGCCACTCGCACAAAACCAACGCCTCTGTGGTATTACATAACCCAACCAGGGTACGAAATATCACGATAGTACCGCGTCTTTTTTTCGCTCAAACTCGGTCGCGTATCACGTCCCGTCCCACCTGGGATATGCTTCGTAACCAATGATATAGTGTCGTTGTACCATAGTCAACTTCGTCTATTTGGTTCAGGATAAGCAGGTCAAAAATCAGATTCTCTTTACGGAGGGACGCCCATGTGGTCCCGACGCGTTCCATTATTGACGCGTCTCAATTTTTTTTTTGTTTCACGCACTTGTCGATCCATTGTGACCTGGCTTTGTTCAAGGAGATCCTGTAGAACATCTCTTTTCTCACTATCACGCTAAGAGAAGCAAGTTGCTAGCTTCGAAGCACATTATATTAGCACGTAATTCTCTGTACCATGTACGTAGAACGGCGAGTTTCCGAAGAATTTCATATCTACCACTGTCCTCAAGGACATAACCATGCGCCTCTGTGATATGTCATAAATTTGTATTGATTCCCAGGGACAATGGGTCTTTCATAGAAGAAGGTATGCATGGCCTGTTGTATGCACGATCATTGCAAAACTGAAAATTTGTAAGCACGGTGATACTCACCGCAATTTTTTTTCATTGTTTACGCATGCATGAACATGCTTCATGTTCACCCGGAGCCCAACATGGGCGGTAGTGGCGCATGGGTCACGTGATGATGATCCCCCGTCTGCCAACGACGCCATGACAGCTGTTCTGGGGAACTTGGAGTCGTTCTTGTTTGTACAGCGAGCGTCATTGCACTCGTTGAGTGCACAGTGCATGGCACAAACCGCACGAAAACTTTTTCATTTAGAATTTTCATTGTGAGCGACCTGCGTCTGAAAGCACAGGCGAGCAAACAACGCACCCAACCAGACGTCATAACAATATGGCAGACCTACCCAGGACGCCTCGAAAAGACAGGACCAAGGCATACACAAGCACTTATGGTGACCGGTTTATCCCGAGTCGTGATGGAACTGATTTGCAAGCGGCGTTTCAGCTATTGCCAGAAGAGATCTGGACGCCCGGAGGTCGGCACAAGCGGAAAAAAATGCCCGATGTTGATGCACAAATGGGTATGTTGTCATCACTCACATGTACAGAAGAAGCGAACGAAACCTATTCCATGCTTCTCAGTTCTGAATTATTCGGCACGGACCGGCCCGTGACCTCGTCGCCATCTTCGCATGGTAATTGGGGTGCCCTTTCACCGACACGAACAGGCAGTACGACTCCACTCACCAACTCGCCTTCTGCTGTGCGTACGTATCGTGCCGACTCTATGCCCACGTCTACATCCAAAAAGAACTTGCTGAGTTTTCGAAATCCTGCGTCGTCTTCAACGACGCCAGTGAGTCGGCGTACCATGATGATGAATCCGTCCTCAAGCCGCATACGAGACGCAGCGACATTGGATAATGACGTGGCAGATTTGTACGGATCAGTCGCGCGTAGCTCGTCCTTTGTATCTCCTAGTGTATCGCCGGCGAGTACGCCCACAGGTGGCGTACTGTCGCCGTTTGAGCAAATTGACTCCCCGATCCATACGGCCTACAGTACATCGCCGGTGAAGCCTGAGAGTCAACGCCTGTTGATGAATGCGCGTGTATCTTCGCGCGTCATTAGCAAAGTGCCGTACAAGGTGCTGGATGCGCCGGAGCTCGCCGATGATTTTTACCTCAACCTGGTGGACTGGTCGCAGCAAGATGTATTGGCTGTGGGTCTGAACAAATGTGTGTACCTGTGGTCTGCCAAGACCTCAGGCGTGACGAAGCTGTGTGACCTGCAAGGCACGCAGGACAGTATTACGGGTCTCAACTGGTCCGAGCAGGGCCAGTACCTAGCGGTTGGTACGCAGTCGGGTCTTGTTCAGATCTGGGATGTCGAGAGAGAAAAGCTGTTACGGACCATGCTGGGACACACGGCTCGGGTGGGTGCGATTGCATGGAACCATCATATCCTGACGACGGGATCGCGTGATCGGAACATATATCACCGTGACGTGCGTGTCCCCGAGCACCATATCAAGACACTGCAGGCGCACCGACAGGAGGTGTGTGGCCTTAAGTGGAATGCAGCATGTGACCAACTGGCCTCGGGGGGCAACGACAATAAGCTGTTGATTTGGCATGGGCTGTCAGATACGCCGCTGCATCGCTTCAACGAGCACACGGCTGCCGTGAAAGCGATTGCATGGAGTCCTCATCAGCAGGGCCTGCTGGCATCCGGCGGAGGTACAGCTGATATGAAGATCCGCTTTTGGAACACACAGACTGGTAAGCCACTTTCGGTGATCGACACGGGCAGCCAGGTGTGCAATCTTGCGTGGAACAAAACGTCGAATGAGATTATCAGCACCCATGGCTACTCGAGTTCGAACATGCACAACCAGATCCAGCTGTGGCGATACCCATCGTTGTCTCAGGTCGCAACACTGACAGGCCACACGATGCGTGTGTTGTACTTGGCCATGAGCCCATCCGGCAAGTCGATCGTGACGGGTGCGGGTGATGAGACGCTGCGGTTCTGGGACCTGAACACACCTGCGCGAGAGCAACAAGACCGCATGGACGATCGAAGCCTGCAGTCCTCCTTTATGAAACTCCGTTAATGTATACTATCTTTACAGCCACTCGATGGTTGCAGGCGGCTTCGACGACACATCAAGCACGACACGATTTACGCCCTGGACCTCGTTCGTAATGCGATTCGAAATGCGAGACAGCAGTGCATAGTCAAATGGATACCACGTCGCAGTCATAAAATCGCTCGTTGATGCCGCACGCAGGGCAATCACCTGATCGTATGTCCGCTTGTCACCCTGTACACCCACCGCACGCACGGGCAGCAGCACAGCAAATGCCTGGCTGATGTCGTTGTACACGCCCGCCTTCCAGATCTCGTCCAGATAGATCCGGTCAACCTGCTGCAGCAACTTGACCTGCTCACGCGTGACAGGACCGAGAATACGGATCGCCAGGCCAGGGCCAGGGAAGGGATGGCGCATGACGAGATGCTTGGGTATGCCCATAAGCATGCCGAGTTCACGAACCTCGTCCTTGAACAGCTCACGCAGCGGCTCAATCAGCTTGAGCTTCATGTCCTCGAGCAGGCCGCCCACGTTGTGGTGCGTCTTGATCGTGGCACTGGGGCCCTTGAAGCTGATGCTCTCAATCACGTCCGGGTACAGCGTGCCCTGTAGGAGGAACTCGTACTTGCCCGAGCCCGTGGTGGCCGCCTGGGCCTCGGCCTCCTTCTCGAGCCGCTCGGCTTCGCGCTCAAACACCTCAATAAACGTGTTTCCGATGATTTTGCGCTTCTTCTCCGGGTCTTCCACGTCCTTGAGGCGACTTAGGAACAGATCCGAGGCATCCACGACGGTCAACTGTACACCCAGGTGCGTGGAAAGCATGTCGTGTACCTGCTTGGCCTCGTCCATGCGCAGCACGCCGTTGTCGACCATGATGGCATGGAAGCGATCGCCGATGGCTTCATGCATGATCTTGGCAGCCACGCTGCTGTCCACACCACCAGAGATGGCGCCAATCACACGGCTCGTAGGACCGACCAATTCACGGATACGAGCGATTTCCTTGTCAATAAACGTCTCCATGGTCCAGTTGCGCTTGCATCCACAGATCCGGTCGACAAAGTTTTCGAAAATAGCTTTACCGCAGGTGGTGTGCGTCACTTCAGCATGGAACTGGATGCCATAGAACGGCTTTTCCTTGTGCGCGATGGCAGCGTAGGGCGCCGTGGCTGTGTGGGCGATGACTTCGAAGTTGTCAGGCATCTTGGACAGTTGATCACCGTGCGACATCCACACCGTCAAGTCAGATCCAAGTCCACCCAGCAACGCGTCGCACACGCTGTTGCCCGTCTGCAGCACTTGGATCGTAGCGTGGCCATACTCCCGAGTGTCGTGCGGATCGACGTGGCCGCCGTGGTTCCATGCCATTTCCTGCAGCCCGTAGCATATACCCAGTACCGGGACTCCGTACGTAAAGACAGCAGGATCCACGCGCGGAGCCACATCATCGTACACCGAGTACGGCGAGCCCGAGAGAATGATACCCTTGGGCTTCCATGCAAGATCCGCCATCTTTTGCGTGCATGGCAGCATCTCGCAGTACACATTCAGCTCGCGGCATCGGCGCGTAATAATATGCGAGTACTGCGAGCCAAAGTCAAGAATCAAGATCGAGTCGTACTGGCTGTGGATCTCCTGGCTCATGGTCAAGGGCCCATCCAAGGCACTCGCGCGGTTTTTTTTTGCAGCCGGCGCTGGCGCTTAGGTAAGCAACACCCAGGCACCTCCTGCCGCGCGCCTGTCGTGAGGTGGTTGTTGTTGTGCGATGGCCTTTCCCGAGTTTCGCGTGGCGGGTATAGGCGAGCCGGTCTCGTCCCTCGCCTTTTACCCTGATGCATCATCGACACGCAGAAGCCGTCATCTTCTCGTGGGAAGCTGGGATAAGTTTGTGCGTGTGTACGATGTGAGCGACGGTGCTGCCGGCGCTGATGGCGTTCGTATGCTGCAATCGTTTGAGCACCCGGCTGCCGTGCTCGACGTGGCATGGATCAACGAGTCTCTTGCGGCGAGTGCATGCCTCGATCGTCGAGTTCGTCTACTCAATACGGAAAATGGACAATCGGTGATACTGGGAAAGCATGAGCAAGGTGTCAGTCGCCTTCGCTACGATCCGCACACCCAGCTCTTGTTCTCTGGCTCCTGGGATGCGACTTTGAAGGTTTGGGATCCTAGTCGCGGTGCGGATGCGTCACTGTGCCATACCCTCGCGCTCCCTGGCAAGGTATTTGCGATGGACGTATCGCCTCGCACGCCATCTGCGCCACCGCGTCTGGTGGTGGCGATGTCGGAGCGATCCGTGTTTATTTTCAAGACGCATCAGCTGCGTGAGGCTGTCAATGGCCAAGATGCGTTATGGGAGCCGGAGCAGCGCCGCGAGAGCAGTCTGAAGTTCATGCTACGAGATGTGCGATGCATGCCTGACGGCGAAGGATACGTCACATCGTCTGTCGAGGGTCGTGTCGCGGTGGAGTTTTTCCGTATGGACGCGCAGGTGCAGGCCAACAAGTACGCGTTCAAGTGCCATCGCAAGGAGGTGGATGGTATCGATGTTGTATACCCTATTCATGCCATCGCTTTTCATCCTATCTACGGTACGTTTGCTACGTGCGGTGGCGACGCACACTGCGCGCTGTGGGATCCAAAGGCCAAGAAGCGTATCCGGCAGTATGTGCTGCCTTCGCCTGTCAGCACAGCGGCCTTTAGCGCGGACGGCAGTGTCCTAGTGATAGCCAGCGGCGCAGAAAACCTAGAGACGGCCGGCTCGGAAGCCCACGACGTGCTCCTGCACGTCAAGTATGTGGTCGACGAGGCCAAGCCTAAGAACAAGTCCGACAAGTAGGTGCGCGTGTTGAAACGCGCTCCTCGAACTTAGGCCTGGGCGGCGGCGGCGGCGAGCGCTGCGGAAAAGGCACGCAGCAGCGCATCCGTGTCTTCCAGCCCAATACTCACACGCACGAGCTTATCACTCACATCCATCTCGGCGGCCCAGTCGAGCTCAGCATAGTGGGCCAGGAGTGTGTAGGGGCAGGCCAGTGTGCAGTTCGTGCCGAGCGATGGACCCTTGGCACACTCGAGGGCATCATAGAAGGCGCGTGCGGCGGCTTGTGTCACGAATTCGACCGAGAGCAGACCACCGAAGCCGCCCTGCCTCGCGCTGCCTACGCGATCGTCGTACGGCTCATGGCGGCGACAGGTCTCGTAATGCTCACGCGTCACGTATTTCGGATAATAGGCACACATCAACACACTGTCTGCCTGGCCGCCCGCGCGGCTCTGTGCGTACATGTAGTCGGCCACAGCCTCGGCATTCTTGTCAATGCGCGCGATGCGTGCGACAAAGTCGCGAGAGTTACGCTCGAGGAAAATCGCATCTTCCATCCAAAAGATGTCAAGGTAGTTCGCAGACAGGACAGCGCGTAGCGCGTCGGCATGCTTGGACTGCGGGTTCAACACGAGCGAGCCACTCATGACGTTGCAGTCGCCCGAAAACACCTTCGTCAGACTCGACACCACCAAGTCAGCGTATGGCAAGACTTCCACATTCACAAAGTTGCCGACCGTCTCGTCGATGACGACGCAAAAGTCATACTTGTCAGCCAGCCGGCGGATCCGCGGCAAGTCGGCAGAGCGCAGTAGAGGATTGCTGGGGAATTCGCAAAACAATGCATGGATCTTGGGTTCGTGGGGGGGCTGTGACTCGAGGAGCTGCTCGAGGGCCGTCAAGTCGTCGTCTGTGCCGCGCCCGAAAAAGTGGCAGCCGGGACCCCATTTTTGCAGAACCTTGAGGGTGTCGGTGTACGGAAAGCCAAAGCACACCGACTTGCCGACCGGTAGATGCCGGCCTACGAAGCTCGGATCGGGCATGGTCCGCAGGGCATGTTCACATGCCTCTTTCGTCACGGGCTCGCCTTTTTGCGTCATGTACTGCAGCAGCATCAGGGTTTGATGGGCATGGTAAATACTGCTCATGCCGCTGGGGAACAGGAATACGTCATGTTCGCTCACGCCTGACACCTTGCGCGCACTCACGGAGCGCTCCTCGGGCTCATCCTCCAGTGCACCCAAGAGCGTACCAGCGATTCGGCGGCGCAAAGCCACCTTGGCATCCTTGGCCAGAGCGAATGGCAAGTTGCGTCCGAAGCGCTCCTCAATAAACACGCTGTGCTCGTGCGTGAGTCCTTCTTCGTCGTCTTTGGTATCCACGGCATTCGAAGATGAGGAAGGAGGGCTGGGTTCAGAGTAGAGAGCATCCAACGACCGCGACGATTGGTAGCGGCGGCGACCAAAGCCGCCGCCCCGGGTCGTGACGCCCTGCGTGAGTGATGCATGATGGCGCGGCTCATGCTGCGATCCAGCAGGCGTCAGCAGCGATGCATTGTGAGCGATGATGCGCATGCAGTGATCAGCCACACGACTCGAGATGCCGAGACCCGTGTGCTGCCAGAATTGCTTGGCGAGCGGAAAGTGCTCGCGATCGAACAGCACGATATACAGACGGATCGCTGTGTCGTCCGGATTCGGCATGCTTACCTTGTGATCGTCTTGGGTCGGGTGCGCCAGCATACTGAAGCGCACGATGCGAATCGGGATCGGTGGCATGCCTGGGTGCTGACGCTGGTGCATGGCATGCATAAAGTCGCGGCACTGCGAAGCATGCTGCGGAGTGACGAAGAGAATACAGTCTTCGTTCGGCTTGGCAAATTTGTCCAGCAGAATGCGTGAGAGTTTCTGAATCGAGTGATGGATAAAGAAGCGCGGGTAGCCTGTCTGCATCGTGTTGGTAAGACGACCTTCTTCATAGTCGACGATATCTTGCCACTTCGGCAGAGATACCGAGACGGCATGCGAGACATTCGGAGGGATCGGCTCGCCGACGGGAATGTGCGGCATCATGCCACTTGCATGGGACGCGCTTGCTACATCCGCCATGGTGCGTGTGAAAAACGACGACGCTCGGTGGCTGGAAGGTGGGGGACGCCTGGCTCTATCATATTTGCACATCTGCCCATCGATGGGAAGGCCTACGGCGCCGTCCTCGCAGGGGGGTATCTATGTGGAGGGCAGCTCAGGAGACCAGGATGAACACTGGCGTGAGTCGTGGCATACGTACGCAGGAAGAAGACGATCAAGACGCCGAAAATCTTGAGCATGAGCCAGCGGTTATTCGCAATGCTGGTATAGTACTTGAGCAATTCTCGACGCGCGCCCTCGACATTATCGGATACATGCATCACATCGTCGTCGATCCGCTGTACCATTTCGCCCTGCTGAGCTACCATGTGCGCGAGTTGACCGAAGATCTGGCCCAGCTCGGAGATCGTCGACTCGATCGACTCGATCGCACTAGAGCGCTGCTGCAGGTAGGAAGACTGTTGGTCTTCGAACTCGTTCAGCAGAAGCTGCTGCTGCTGCATGCCGCCCGTTTCCATCATGTCCAGGGCAAGAAATCCCTTGTCTGTCGCGTGAGTCTCGTCATCGGGGAGTGCCTGCTGGCTGGGTGTTCCGCGGTGATGCAGCTTGGCTACGGGCTCAGGCCCACGTGCCAGCGTATACAGGGGCGACTTGGATCTTTGCTGCTCCATGGCCGGCGAGACGGCACCCTGGAAAAACTGTTCGGAGCGGTCTTTGGACGCCTTCATGTTCTGCGTCCGCACTTCCAGAATATCTTGGAAACTGGTGGTGGTATTTGCGAGCGAGGACTGCAGCATCGTGACGACATTACCGCGATGCTCGTCCGCGCGACTCGGTCGCGAACCACGAGCCATCGAATATGGCTGCAGCTCGGCCAACTGACGATTCAGACCAGCGATATCATGCTTGATAATGTAAGTAAGCTCAGAAATCTCCACAGGTCTGTCATCAAAGAGCGTCTTTCGGCGCGCGAGCTGGGAAAGCCGATCCAGCTTGGCCGTGGTTTGGCTCAGATCATGCGATATAGCCTGAGCTCGTCGCGAGAATTCTGCATGTGCCGCTGTAGGCCGAGCCTGCGACGCAGTCGTGGATGCTGGGGCGCTGCCGGCATATTTTGTTAGTATGCTGTGAAATTCGACCGTGCGGTCCTTGACAGACAAGGCGTAGGCCGATCCTGCAGGGAACGCCATGACGTGGATGGCCTTCTCGACAGAGAGGCCGCGTCCCCGGCCAAAGTGGAGGACCGTCACAGCAGGCGCATGTCATGCTGACACACCCTTCGGCCAATCCGGTTGCTTCCGAGCGCGGACGTTCCATCCCACGCGTGTGGTTGGCTGCCGGCGGCCAGCCGACCTGAGGGGGCCTTCTGCTCCTAAGCCGACCTTGTCCTCTGCCCCTGTTGGTGATCTTTGGCATGAGTCTGTTTATGGCTTCACGCTTGCTCCGCGCCCCGCTGCGCCAGACTGCATGTGTGCTGGGTACCGCCCGTATGGCCCCATGTGCCATCCACACGTCTGCCAAGGTGCAGGGCCTTCCTTGGGCAAAGAACGTGCCTACGACTTCGATGACGGAGGAGCAGGACCTCCAGCACCTGAATGCCCGTCGTAATGATCGCCCCATTTCGCCCCACGTCGAGATTTACCAGCCCCAGCTTACATGGTGCAGTTCGATTGCGCACCGTGTTACCGGTGTCGGTCTGAGTGGTGCGCTCTACGCGTCCGCTGTAGCCTACGTGGCTGCTCCATACATGGGTTTGGGTGAGCTCGTTTCGTCTGCCTCGCTCGTGGATGTGGTGTCGCACATGCCCGTGTGGGCCAAGCTGCTGGTCAAGGCGCCCCTGGCTGCTGCCTTTAGCTACCACTCCTTGAACGGCATCCGTCATCTTTTGTGGGACTGGGCTCTTTGCACGACGCTCCGCTCGTCGTACGCTGCCGGCTACGCTGTCATTGGCCTCACAGGCGTCGCTACCGTCGGTCTCTGCATGTTGTAATATCATAGAAACGACTAAAACGAATGCACTATCGGAGTGTGGTCTGTAAGCGATATGCGAGGGGCAGTGCGGCTGGATTGTCTGTCGTGGAAAGCAGATTGACGACGTCACGAAATGTCCGCGAGTGCTTGTTCCAGCTCGCTTCAATCTTGGTGAGGATATCGCCTTCGTCGACCAGGGCAGGCGGCGATGCGGTCTCGTCGCCTCGTTCGTACCAAGCATCCACAGCCTGTTGCATGGCCTCGCATTGCTCGGCGAAGCGCAGCTTGCTTTCTGTGAAGGCGGTGATCGTATTCATGAGCTTTCTGTGGCATTCCAGGTATCGATAGTCCGTCAGCATGCACTCTTTTCGGCACGTGTTTAAAAAGTCAAAGTGGTGCTTCATGAATTCGTCCACCGACTGTGCCTCGTGCAGCTTGCGCTCAAGTTCGTGCCAGTTCGGCTCGATGATCTCGATCGTGTAAAAGGCGAGGAGCTGCTGTACAAGCAGCAACATGCGCTGCCGCAAGAGATGTACCCGCATTTTCCACCGCTCCATCGGTGCTGCATGGGGTCGCTTGTCACGCCGCCGCCTCCATGACATGGTCTGATCTACCCATACGTCTGTCAGTGCACGCTCCAAGAGTTTGAACAGGAGGAGACAGCGATGAATAAACTGCCAGCGGAGGATGTTTTTCTTGGAGATGACGAGCGATACTGGAAATTGGACATGCACGTCGAATTGAAGCAGGTACATGGCCACTTCCCGTGTGCCTTGCTGTTGTCGTTCTGCCTGCTGCTTCGCCCGCAATTTGGCGATCTCGACGACGCCTTTGGTATCGGCGATACGCTGCAGCTGATCGTAGGCACGCTCTTTGGCCAAGTCCACGCGCAAGTCTTCCCGGTATGGATCCATGAAACCTACGCTGTCAGAGCTGCCGAGCGCCGTGTCGAGTTGTGTCTGGAGTCGCAGCAGTGTCGTTTCGCGAATGCGTTGTGGATCCACAATTTTGCGAAGTTCGTGCTCGGACTGATCGAGAAACGTGTGCAGGAAATCCGACTGAGAGAAGAAAAAGTAGTGTTTGAGCGCACATAAGCGGCCGATAATGTCCTTGTCCCACTTGAGCAAACGCAATAGCGCCGCGTTGGCGCGTTGGTAGGCACGTTCGATACACACGGAGAACGCCTCGTCGTCCATGACGACGCGCTCCAACTTGGCGTCCAGGGCCAGGTACGCCTCGACGTGTGCGTCCTGGGTCCCAAACAGTGTTTGAACGCGTTCGGACTGTGCGTTGGAGACATCAATACCGCATTCGCGTATGGCATTGAGGTACTTGCCGGCCAGCAGGATTTTGTGCTTCCAAGGTTCCAGAAAGGCGGGGATCTTGGCGCCACCGGTCAGTTCGCCTCGCGCTTCGTCCACATCGTCTGCTCCGGGATCGCCATCGCGTGCCCGTTGTTCTTGCTGTGCATAAAAGCGCTCATCACGGAGCATGTATCGGCATTCCCAGTACTCATCGGTCGGATTGGATTCGAGGCTCGCGCGTGTGACACGTGCATCTTCCACGACCATAAACTCTTCATACGGATCGAGGAGCACGCCTGACGTGATCCAACGCAAAAGTGTGCGAGCGTAGGGCTGTGATGCTTCACGGAACAGAGCCAAAAACAATGTATGCGCCACGGGGTCGCCGCCCAGTTGCGTGAGGCGATCCCAGAGCTTGGAAAGCACTTCTCCGCCCTTGACGATGCCGCCTACGATACCCTGCTCAAGTCCGTCATCGAGGCCTAGCAAAGCGCGACGATCTCGTTCTAGTTGTGATGCGTCGCTATCGTAGCCTGCCTCCGAGGATTCGTCCTCCTCGTCCTCGTCTGGCTCATCGTCCCGGGGCAGAACGTCAGCATGCGTAATACTGGCGATGTCCGATGTGACAGAGTGAATCAGCCCCAACGTGCGCAGCATCGGATGCATGGTGAGCCACATTTGCTGCAGCGTGAAATCTGGCGAGCTCAGTAAGCGCTCCTCCATTTCTGTCACGAGCTCTTCGTACGCATCGAGCTGTTGCCGCACAGCAGCGCACAAAGCGTGCATGACTGTGCCGTATTCGAGGCCTGATTCGCAGTCGACAAAAGCACAGATGGATGTGTAGTAGCTTGCGAGCGGCAGGATGCGTTCGACCAGTTCGCGAATAGATGGGTTCAGTGCGGCATCGATCACGTAACGGGCGCCATTCAGCCTGTGACCGAGATCGTCGGGCTTGAAGTCAGGGGCGAATTGGACATAGTTGCCTTCGATGCCAATCAAGACGTACAGCAAGTCTTCCACGAGGAGCACGTCCTGGAGAGTCGTGTCCGCCAGCGCCAAGCTTGGGACGTGGTGCGATGCTTCGAGCGTCTGGGGCTCTTTGCGGGAGGGAGGCAGGCGTCCACTCAGTGGGTTGAGAACAAACGAGGCTTCGTCGAGGTAGGATTCCGATGACATGGCTCGAGTCTCAGGCACGGGCGGTGGCACGGGTGAAGGACCGCGATCGAGTTTCTGGATCATAGGTGGCAGCCTGATATGCGAGGGCGTTCGAGCGATCGGCGTAGTTTCCTCTTCCTCGTGCAAGGCACTTGAGGGCGTATGACGAGCAGCGCCCATGACGCGTCGTGTCGAGTGCTCGACGGCCGATAGCCGACGAAGATACCGGTCATATTGCTTCGCACTCATAGCCGCGCCGCGACTATTCGCACGGCCAGGGGTGAACGGAATTGACCGCGATGCACGATGCACCGAGGGCGGCGCCTGGCCATGCGGCGTCGACATCGTTCGCACCGACGCCAGAGCGACGCGTGTGGATGGGCCTGTTTGGAGTGTCACGTGATATGAACACGACGCGTACCTACGAACGGGGGTCTTGGTAGCGGGGCGGAGCCCAGCCAGACTCGGAGCGTGGGCCGTGGAGGGCGTTGTCGGGGAGGGAGGCCTGGAGGAAGCGATCGTAGCCGGAGGGGAGACCTTCGCGGATGACATGACCACGTGGACCCAGCCATTGGGCAATGCGCGATGCATCGCGTTCGGCCAGCGAGGCCGGCGACGCACAGCCCTCGGCCTCGTCGTCGAGGACACGTGCGCCAGGCGTCTCCATGGCCAGACTCAGGACGGCCCATCCCACGACCATCATGGCGGGGGGCCGCTGTCCATCGGACACGTGCATGTCCATGACATGCGCTATGCGCTCGAGGGTCGAGGCGATCATGCGCTGGTCGTTGGAACTGGCACGTTCGATGATCGCGATGGGCGTGTAAGGCGGGTAGGCAGCGCCGTGTCGGCCCTCGCTTGATTCGGAAACGAGCGTCTCGATCACAGTAGGCAATCGAGCTACGCCCATCAAGAGCAGCAGAGTGCGTGAGCGCTCGTATCCCGGCAGCATGACGCGTTTGCCTCCGCGACCGACACCCGTGCACATGATCATACTTTCGGCCGCGCCACGTTGCGTGACGGGAATGTTGAACATGAGGGGGCCGGCCAGGGCACTCGAGATGCCGGGGATGACCGTGCAGTCGATGCCCGCGTTTTGGCACGCCACAAGCTCCTCGCCGCCACGGCCGTACACGAAGGGATCGCCCTGTTTGAGCCGCACGACTGTTTTTCCTTCGCGCGCAGCGTCCAGTGCCTGAGTAATGAGCTCCGATTGAGCTCCTTCGGCATTGCCGGGGAACTTTTTGGCGATCACGAACGGCGTAGACGGTGGCAGCAGAGCAAGAACGGCGGTGGGTACGAGTTTATCAGACAGGATGAGATCCGTGTCGGGCGACATGAGGATCTCTTTGGCAGCCACGGTGAGCAGTGCAGGATGCCCGGGGCCAGAGCCAAGTAAGTACACGCGGCCTTTCTTGGTAGGTGGCGTTACATCGATGTCGTGTCGCGAGCGTTTCGTCGCGCGCTCATCGGGATGGGGCGCATCGCTTCGTGTCTCTTCATTCTCGAGCAAGGCACGCATCTGCGTGGCGTCTAACGTAGCAAGGCACTCAAGAGGCCAGTACTCACTGATCTGTGCGACAGAACGCATACGTTGCCGCTGTGCGGAGCAAGCATCGTGGCTGTCGGTGCTGACATAGCCAAGGGTATCTGTGAGGATGGGCTCATCTTCATGCTCACCAGCGACGCCGCGACACGCGCGAGTCTTGGCCATCTCACGCATGTCGCCGATGCGCTCTACAGCCAGTCCCACCGACGCTGGAAGGGAACTGACGACATGCCGACGAATTCGACCAGCCAAACGACAGCCTCGGCCATTCGTCGTCACAGCGATCTGAAGGGACGAAGGGTGATCGGCATCCTGCGCCACAAAGCGATGCGTAGCAGGAAAAGAAAAGTCGCACAGGTCAGGTACATCCGTCACATTGATAGGGAGACGACGCGCGCGACATGCCTGCGCCAGCATTTGACACCGCAAGCGGCGCGCGTCCACATCGTTTGGCACCGTGGTGAGCGTGTCTGTCACGCACACCGCAAACAGGCACTTGTCTTCGCCGTCTATGTCATCCAAGATGCGGCCCCAGGCGTCTTTGCATGCGTCCCCCTCACCTGGCGGCGGAAACAGCGACGCGTGCGACACGGAGTAAAACTGGTCGGGGGGCGCCTCTGCGAGCGGTGTGTGCCATACATGCTTTGCGATCATACCCGCTTCCCGCACTGCACACATTCTCGCGTGCACGAGCTTGCCCTCCCCGATGACCAGCAGGGTGCGCTGTTCGGGGCGGTGCGCCAGCAGCAGCGAAGCTGTCGAGGTCATGAGGAAGCAGGTGGAGGGAAGGCAGGCAGAGGTTTGTCGCGCCGTTTTTTCGGGGCCGCGCGTTTTCTTGCGCCTTGTCGCTGCGATGGAGTGTGACTCTCGCCTGTCGATGGCCAGCATCGACGCGGATGCACGAGCGAGTGCGGAGGCAGCAGAGAAGCAATGGGATGATACAGAGGCCCCTCGTGTGGAAATGAGCGAGCTGGGCGGACCGTTTGAGGGCCCAGAAAAGCTGCTGGAGCTGTGGTTTGCGCCGAATGTCGAGTCACTGCCTGAGTGCCAGCGCGCGATGGTGGAGCGTGGTACGCGGCTGGGCGGTCGTGTAGGGCTTCGACGCGTCCCGAAGAGTACATGGGAGAGTATGTTGGACTTGGTCAAATGCAAGGTGCTCAGTGTGGAAACGAGTCCTGATGTAGATGCGTACCTGCTCAGTGAGTCGTCCATGTTTGTATACCCCCATAAGCTGATCCTCAAGACATGTGGTACTACGACGCTTCTTTTCGGCCTAGACCGTCTGCTTCGGATTGCCAAAGCGACTCTCTTTGATGAAGAGGCACTCTCGCTGCAGGCGTCGAGTGTCTCCAGCACCATGCTTGCTGCCGCCGTCGCGGGCGACACGGATGGCAAGATCCTCGGTAGCTATGTGCGCCACTGTTTCTACAGTCGCAAGAGCTTCATGTTCCCGGAAAAGCAGCAGGGACCTCACCGGGACTGGATGCTCGAGACGCAGTTCCTGGACCAGTACTTTGATCACGGCGCGGCGTACACGGTGGGCAAGATGAACGGGGATCACTGGCTGCTGTACATGGCTCAGAGCATCGACGCAGAGGCAGAAGCTGTGATTCACAGCGAAGAACAGGTGGGTATGGACATGGATACGCTACCTACGCGTCGTGCCGTCGACACGGACTCGACCCTCGAAATCCTGATGACGGAGCTTGCCCCTGAGGCATGCGCCCAGTTCCACTTTGATGCGAAGGAAGACACAGATGTGGATGCGGCACACAGGCTTGGTCGCCAAGTGTCCCAGGCGCTGGGTCTGTCCGACCTGTTTGCCCAGACCCAACTCGATGCCTTTGCGTTTGAGCCGTGCGGCTACTCGGCCAATGCTCTCGTGCCGGCCAATGCGCACCATTCGGCCGGCTACTGGACGATTCACGTGACGCCGGAGCAGGGCTCGAGCTACGCCTCGTTCGAGACGAACGTGACGCTCGACTGTGAGGGCCCGATTCAGGCTGCGCGGACGCATGTGACCAATGTGCCAGAGCTCGCGCACCGTGTGGTGAACACGTTTCGTCCTGGCAGCTTTACACTCACGCTCTTTGTATCTATCGACCATGCGGGCAGTGCAGCGGCTCTTCGTGCCCTCGAGCTGCACGGCTACACCAAGAGTGACCGCATTCTGTACGAGTTTGAAGGGTACGAATTGCTGTTCCTCTCGTTTCACAGGCGGCGCTAATCAAGCGTCCGAGCCGCTGTCAGACGCCGAGTCACTGGATGCATCCGATGCGCCTCCAGGCATGTCGACATCGTTCATCACGTAGCCGTGTGCTTGGAGCGCGTCGCGGATCGACGGCGCGGTAGATAGCGAGCATGAAACGGCACAGACAGATGTGCTGGCGTCAAAAATCGGCATAATGTACTGCTGCATGCACCGCTGCACGTCGTCCAGCGTCACAGAGCTGGCCTGCTGGAGCAGTCGCTTGCCCCGGCCCCGGCCCATGCGCTTCAAGCGCACATCGACAAAGCTCTCGAGGGCCGCGGCGCCGACCGTGCCTTCCGCATCTGCGATGCTAAAGTGCAGACTCGACTTGGCCGATTCCAGCATCGTTTCGTCGAATGCCACGCGCGACCCATCGTCCAGCGGCGTGCCATACGCAAGCGCCTCGATGACTTTGCGGCCCTCGCTAAAGGCCTTGGCAGCGTTGGGCGCGCGGTACAGAATAAAGTGGATCTGCTCCGACTCGGCGTCGTTTCGGATCGATGCGCCGTACGCCAGACCGGCACCACGGATATAGCGCCAGAGGAATGATTCCATTGCATTGAGGATCGTGAGGGTAATGACAAGCGGCGCATAGTCTGGGTCCCTGTAGCCACAAAGACCATGCGACGTGAACACGGCATACGAGCTTTCAATCGCAGGCAGCGCACACATCCGGCCCTCCCGCTGCGGCTTTTTGCCCAGCTCCGTGGACACGTCCTTGCCCCATGGCAGAGGACAAAGCTGGGTGGCAGAGCCTGGCGGCAGACACGCGCGCCATGGCTCTACCGGGTGGGGAATGTCGAAAATGTTGCCCGCCACGCTGATGCGCACATGCGCCGGTTGCAAGAGCGATGCGCGAATGGTGTTGAGGTGTTCGATGACCTGCGTGGGATCGTCTTGCAGCGCATCGACCATGTCTGGTACGCGCTGCGCCTGACGCAAGATCGTGTTGGCCTCACACGAAGAGTGTGTGTTAGAGTAGAGCATAGAGCGAGACAGCGACCAAGCCACCATACGTCCATCGCGCTTTTGTTCCGGAAGGGACTGGGCGAGCTTGGCTGCTGCTACACGAACGCGCTCAGGAGCGAATTCGCTGCGCCACAGCAAGTCGTATACCCAAGATACGACCTTGGCGTAGTGCGCTGCAGGCGCTTTGAGCTCAATCGCCACCGATTCCGAAAAGCTCGAGCCGATACCGATGGCAGCATCGTACTCGAGCACATCCTCATCGAGCTGCTTGACCACGTCTTCGTACGCGAGCCATTCCCCATTTTGGCGCCGAATCGGCAGCGAGAAGACCATGGACAGGTATAAGGTAAGATAGGCACGCAGCTCAGGCGGCACACTGTCGGTGCCGATCACGACAGATACAAGGACAAACTTGGAGGGAATGTGGTCGAATTGGATAGAAAAAGGCGGGGCCGGTGCATCGCCATCAATGTGGGCTTGCAGGCGCTCGTCATCGGGCGTGGCAGCTTCATACAAGGGTTCTTGCTCCGTCGTACGCGGGCCACAGGCCGCGGTTGATACCTTGATCCATTCGATTGTATCGCTCGACGGAATGGGGAACGAGTCGAGCATGTTGGGCGGAATCGGCACGTCGTTCTCCTGGCGGGCATGCTGGAGTTTTTGCTCGCATTCATGTGCGCCTCGTTCGCCCCATGCCTCGCGACGTTGGGCGACGCGGCCTTGTGTCTCGTCCTTGAGTCGTGTGACAAGCGATGCAGATGGTCGGCCTACTACGACAAGGCGTGGGTTGTCGATAAAGTAGCGACGGAGTACGTCGAGCCATGCCTCGTTTGTGTACTTGTCCAGTGCATCGAAGCGGCTCATATCATCGAGCGTCGTAGCAAGACCCTGGCCGTCCCTCTTTCCGTACAAAAAGTCGTGGATGAGCACGTCGGCAAAGCAGTCAGCTGGGCGCATTTCCAGTTGACTCAGTAAACGTATGCGTTCGCGAGACAGCACCGTCTTCATGCGAGTCATGTCGATGCCCTCGGCAAGGACGCGGCGCAGCAGCTGATCTAGATGATCATCAAGCTCGTCCAGCTGGGACGAAGGCACACCACTGAACCAGGCAGACAGGACCGACTTGCCTGCACGCTCGCTGTTGCCAAAGTACACATCGGTGCTCAGAGGCTCGTCGCGCTCGACAAATTCGCGCTGCACTGGACTCACTGGCGAGTCCGTCAAATACGTGCTCAGGACATCTAGGGCATGCAGCTCCAGATTCTCTTCCAGCGTTGGGCCGATCCACGAGACCTGTACTTCGCCGATACTCTCGTCACGCTCAGGAAACTCGACAAACACGCGTCGGCGATGGGGATGAGCCGGCGGGTCAGCATCGTCCACGCCGCGGCCAGCCAACACCGAGCCATCGATGACTGGTGGTATAGCGCTGCCTGTTTCGACAAAGGGTCGCTTCCAGCCAGCGGGGCCATGCTCGCCATGCGCCACGCCAAGCTGAACGAACCGTTCGTCGATGCCCTGCAGAGTAGCAAAGAGTTTTTCGCGGTCAAGTGGACCACACAAGACAATAGCAGCATTGTGTGGCGCATAATACTTGGCATGGTACTGCCGGATCTCATCGATGGTCAGAACACGCAGGGCCGACATGAGACCGCCAGTTTCGCTCCTGTACGCGGATGAGCGCGGGTACAGCATGCGCTGCGTCTTGAGCTCCATTAAGTCAGCGCTCGAATTTTCGCGGCCCTGCATTTCAGAGTACACGACGCCCGCGTCTTCCAGCTTGCCATTGATGTGGTATACTTCCGTGACAAATCCTGCATCTGTGAGTGTGGGGAAGAAGACGTGATCGCAGTACACAGGCAGCATACGCAGGAAACCATCGGACCCTGCTGTCGTGAGCGTGTAAGCTGTGTGATCGTTCGCTGTCCACGCGTTTGTTCCCTGGGCAAAGGCGCGGTTCGCAAGACTGTCGAGCACGCCCTTGTATGGATACTGCTGGCTTCCCAGGAACACCAGGTGTTCCAGCGTATGGGGCACGCCGCTATCCGTGAAAATCTCTGAGGTCACTGTTATGTAGGCATTCAGCAATGGGTTGTCAAACTGCGCCCACAATACGGTCAGCCCCGACGCTGTGCTGCGCCATTTTTCCACTACGAGGTCCGGTGCATACGGCAGGGGTTCGCGCGCAAGGCGTCGGAACGAGCCTATGACCTCACTGTCCACGCTGGGTGCCATCGCGTGGTAGAAACGTCGTCGATACAGGAAAGAGGTCCAGAATCGACAAAGCGCTTGGCGCATGCAGCGCTTTGGTGGCGAATGTGGGCCATGCAGGGCGTCTGACTGGCTTCGTTCTTCCATCCAGTCACGTGTGGGTATATGCATGCTACGAAAAGGTACTCAAATCTCGTACTTCTCGGCCTCGCCCATGACAGAGACGGGCGGTTGCTCCTCGGGCTCGCGAGGAGGTGGTGGATGGTGGCGAAAGAATTCGCGTTCTTCACGACGTCTTCTTTCGCGCTCTTTGACGTAGTGTTCTGTGACACGACGGCCTTCTAGGTGATCCTCGATTTCGGCCGGTGTCATGCGCCAGAAGTATTTCTGACCGATGGATAATTTCTTGAGCCATGGGGGAAACATGCTGCTGCGGACGATAAACCGCTGTACGGGTGTGAGACGCTTGTCTGATATGTCGAGGAAGGACGCCGTGGTGGCGACTCCCCAGGGCTCGCGTTCCGTGTACCAGCCCTCCGGCACAAGTTTGCCGCGCGTCGCCTTGAGGATCAGCCATGGTACAATGTTGAGAATCATATATGAGATGATGCCTGCGATAAGACCATACCCAATGTTATAGAAAAAGGGAATGCCGATTATAGATAGGAAGGATGGGAGCGCGTCACCCATATACGACCAGTTCACCTCAGTTACCGTGGACATCATCATCGAACCAACAATGACCAGTACACTTCCCGTGGCCCATGGCGGGAATGACGAAAAAATCGGTGCGAAGAACAGGCTCACGAAAAACATGAGCGAGATAGTCACAGCAGTAAGACCTGTTCGACCACCCTCGGCAATGCCAGACGCGCTCTCGACGAATGCGGTGCACGGTGAGCATCCCAGGAGGCTGCCCATAGAAATGGAGAGGGCATCACAAACATATGCCGTAGAACTGCCTTCAAAGTCACCCGTGCGAACGTCCACGAGACCTGCATGTGTTGCCATGGCGTACAGTGTACCTGTCGTGTCCAGCAGGTCTAGATACAGAAAAATGATCAAAGCAAGCCAAGCATGCCCTGTGTCGTATCCCTGCCAGTCGATGTTCTGAGGTCCAATAGGGTTGATACTCCTCCATGTGGCCACTTTTTTGAAAAAGTCCCAGTTGTTGTTGCCTTGGTCTGTGTAAGGAAATTGCGTCACCGCTGAGCCGCGCGGCCAAGAGGAAACGGACACGAGTAGAATGCCGATGATCATGGCACCTCGTACACGGTATAAGATGAGAAAGGTAATAAGGACGCCACCCAGGAAGATGCCCACCCACATCTTTGGGTCCTGCAACACATGCGATGTGCAAATGCCGTTCTCGTCTTGGTACTCTGGTAAACAGCCGGCGAATTGGAGAATGCTGGAGGATCCTTGTCCAACGACATTGAGTCCACTCGAGCTAAGTCCAATAAGGGAGAGGTACAGCCCGATACCTGCACCTGTGCTTTGTCTCAACGAGTTGGGTAGAAGTCGTGAGATCCATTGTCGTACTCCTAGGAGAGATATGATCACGAAGATCCATCCTTCGAGCCATACAACAGCAAGCGCTTGTGAATAGCTCACGAGACCTGATGAAACAACATTGGCAAAATAGGCATTGGCGCCCAGCCCCGGTGCGAGTCCCAGTGGCATATTAGCAAAAAAGCCCATGAGTCCAGACGACATGCACGCAGCAGCGGCTGTTGCTACGATATAGGCTCGGCGAATGTCATTCTTACATGATTGGTATACCGGATCATTCTCGCATGATTCCGCATTACATTCACAAGGACCGCCAGACGCAGATAGGATATTGGAATTCACGGATAGAATATAGGCCATAGCGGTAAATGTCACGAGACCCGCACGGATTTCGGTGGAAAATCTGGATCCTTTCCGCTCTAAAGGATGTCCAGACCCTTCCAGACGAAAGTGTCGGCCCACGAATGAGCGGGCTATTGCCTCATCTACCTTAGACACTCTCTCCCATAGGCGTCGCAGCATGAGATGAGGGATCCTGCTGCAAACCCAAAAAAAAATGCCGCATAAAAAAAATGAACACCGCTATCAATTGAGTTGCTGACTAAATTGACAGACGCATCTCTGAATCCGATAACCCACGCCCCCACCGTGGCCTACGTAGTTGTAGCGTGCACACTCTGCGTTTGTAAAGACGTTATGGGGTTAAGCTTGTAGCACATAAGGATACACGTTGTACTGCTCAAAATGTGCGCGGTAGATTGAATTTCTCATGCGAAGATCGTTCCTGTCTTGCGTATCTCTATTGACTTAAAGGGCCCCATCTGACGACTCAATGTTACGTATTCCTACTGCTTACATGCGTTCACATTCTCGGAATAGTGGGTACGATGAGCGCCTCACGCACCATGAAAAGAAAATGGACAGTCAAGCACATGCGCTAATTATGCGTATTGACTGGTGCCATGTGAATTCAGCTTTTTCTGTTCCGCAAACTTCCTAGATAGATAAGTGCGTCGAAATCAAAGTGATCGCCACGAAAGCATAACATCTATGACCAGCAGGCATGCAACGATTCTACAAGGCCTGTAATGACCGCGAATGGACCAATCATAGTGTATACGGTGTGTTGGAATGCAAAGACAGGCTTTGGGCGTAGATTTGGACCAATCAGATCCATGGTACACAAAGAGGCCTGTCGCCGCGGAGATATAGGCGCACGCCTGTCACGTACATCGAGAACTATAAAGCGGCGCGCAAGTGATCTGAACGTCATTATCGTCAAGATGAAGGCATTTGCGCTAGTCCTCGCACTCACCACCGCTGCGTTGGTACAGGGAAATGCATTCCACTGTGAAAAGAAGGAGACGGGAACTCTAGTCGGCTATGTGGCTAACACGAGTGGCAAGAAGCATGGGCACGTACAACCATTTGCCTTCAAGCACAACCTTATGTATACATCCGACAAGGAGGGTGAAGAAGTTGAATTCTGGGAGTGCAAGGCCCCTTCCGACAAGTACGGATGCTCGAAGGACAACAAGATGTTTGGTATGCTAAAGCGTAAGTCCGATCCATCCATGTGCGTGACAAGTGGTCGTGTGCTTCGTGGCATGGGTCCCAAGGAACATGGCTATAGCATGGCATTCACAACGATCCCCAAGGGTGCCAGTGATGCTGTGTCGTGGAAGCCTTGCGCGACGAAAGAGAGTCTGAGGCTGAGGCTCCAATGGTTCTCCCTGGAACGTCATCCGCAGAATGGTTGCTCACCCAAACTGTCAATGGAGGGTTTCAAGTCGGATAGCACTATGACCTTGATTACTGGAGACAAAAACAGGGCGTCCTTTGACCTCGTACACCCATATCAGGAGATGCGGTCGCATGCCTTCTTGAGGACAGGCAAGCTAGGTAACGAATGCATTTAGGGATGTATAGATAGGGCAATTGTCAGTGGTACGGACTATGCGTCACCGATTCACGTCGCCAAGGCAGATGGGATGTTGTGCTTAGGCGGCATATCTGGATTTGCCATCAGCCAACCAGCGAAGGGGTTTGGAGAGGCCGAGGACGCACATATGTGGATATGTTCACATACCAAAAAGCGCCTTGTTCAAGACCCAGAAAATGTCTAAACGAATCGCTGTTGAAAGGTCATCACACTTGGTCAACGAGGTATGATGCCAGGATCAAGGCCTTGTACAGGTGAGGAATACTAGCAACATGCCCAACTGAGTTGGCTGAACAGTCCTATACATCATTCTTGCAGAGTGACATGGTGTTCAGCGTATAAGGCTCAGTCACGCTGGTCGATCATTTGATAACGGACAAAGACATATCGTTGGCTAAGTTTATGATCGTGCGCTTGGTATGGATACGAGATACCGGTTGATATTGCCAATGAAGTGGCGGATGCACCCTATGTGTTGTCGGAATTCCGGTGTTGTGCATTAGTGCAGTAGGCCTGCAAAGTGGTGTACTAAGTCTGAACGGATCAACGCCACCGACATCTACACAATGAAAACATCCATTATTGCTATTGCCTTGGCTGCCATCGCACTTGCATCTGTGGACGCATTAAAGTGCGAAAAGTACGCCTCTGGAACTTTGG